>Ga0153942_1000033_pt1 | contig 57110 bp, 89 predicted proteins | sample TSNJ026MetaG_FD_104731 | JGI IMG/M metagenome (GOLD analysis project Ga0153942, IMG submission 104731) | Attine ant fungus gardens microbial communities from New Jersey, USA - TSNJ026 MetaG | ecosystem: Host-associated > Fungi > Mycelium > Unclassified | place: USA: New Jersey, Brendan T. Byrne... | reverse complement strand
TTAACCACAACACTTTGTTTTAACAAACAAGCATGTATCAATTTATGTTTAAATTATAACTCAAATTAAAGCAAAAGTCAAGCCGGTACTCTTTTAAGCAAAGCGGGTGATGGGAATCGAACCACACACCAACTTAAAAAAGCTGATAGAAAGGAGCTTTTTGTGGTATCCGATACGAAGTACAAACATGGTACAAACAGTTTTTAATGTTATCAGAAAATGGATGATATAGGGTGACAAAGCAACATGTTGTTGCTATAATGAAACTAAAGACATGTTTAAGAAAAGGAGAAACGATATGAAAAAGAAACAAGGATGTATCGGCACGTTATTTGATTTGATTATGACAATATTCGTATGGCCGTTGTGGTTATTGTATATGATCTTGGATTTTATATTAAACTGATCGGGGGTAAAATACTATGAAAAAAATGCCAGCAGCTCTTATGCTCATTGTATGCATTCTAATTATCGCATTAATGGGTTTTATCGAAAAATCAAACAAGCATGAAGACGAAGCAAAAACGCCGTATGCTTCGAATGATCAAAAAGGTAAAAATTATCAGGATGTAATCGAAGCTTTTAAGAATGAAGGTTTTACAAACATTAAAATTGAAGAGGTAGACGACTTAATTACTGGTTGGATAGTGAAAGAAGGGGACGTAGAATCCGTTTTAGTTGATGGAAACAAAGATTATAAAGTAAACGCCTGGTATCCCAACGATGCAGAAGTAATAGTTACATATCATGTATTTCCTAAAAATAAAGATAAACCAAAGTCAACCGATGTAATTCTAGCAGAACAGACATCCTCGCAGCCTGATGACGAGGATGATGGAGATGAACTTGCAAAGGGGGCTCTTGAGTTGGTTTTTCCTGTCGAAAATGCAAAACGAGCAGCCACTGTCTCAATAACTAATCGTTATTCTTCTGATATATTTGCGGAGGATGGAGACACTTATGATGTTTCGAAGTTTCATAGTTATTCCGATACATCTGGTAATCTTTATGACTATTATATGAAGGAGAACTCTCATGGCGAATGGCGCGTAAAAGACGAGACAACATGGCATGTAGAGCGCCTCATCCTTGAGAATCTTTATGGAACTGTTGTTGACGTGTCTCTCGATGTTTCTTTTGATGGTTTTAATTACGTTGTATCAAATATAACTGGCACCTTTGGCCAGGCTAATAATTTAAATGACGTATTCATTGGGAAGGACGATTCCGTATGTCTTACAGTTCCTCCCGAATTGATAAAGGACGATCGTGAAGCGACAAAAGCAGACACACATCGTAAATGGGTAAGCGATCAATTCAGTTCTTGGGATGGTTCTCACACGAATCTAAAGAAGATGATTATAAAAAATTTAAACGATGAAAAATCATTTAAGCATATTAACACAACATATATAGAAATTAATTCAGAAGAAATAAAGGATATGGTTAATGAGACATTAGCGTCTGCAAATAAAAAAGCAATGGTTGAATTTGGGGACTTGTGGATCACTACAGATTTTTCAGCTAAGAACCAATTCAATTCTACTATAAAATATACGGCATATGGCATCGCATCGTTTTCAAACAATTCAACTGTCTTGGTTGCGATCGAATAAGCGCAAACACCTTATAATTAGTGTGTGGGATTTTATTAACTCGCGAAAAAAACATACGCTATAATGAAAGAGAAGTTAGCTCAACGGGAAGAGCACCTCGACGTATGTCGGGGAGATATCGGTTCGAATCTGATACTTCTCTTCTATTTTTTTGTACGTCGCGAATAAAACACGGCGTATAATGATGAGAAGGAAATCAACGAAGAAAGGAGGAGGCATGAGCAAGTTAGACAAAACTTTGAAAATACTTAAAAACACTGCTATAGTATTGACTACTATTGCCAGTGCATTAACTTCTTTGGAGAAGCTTAGTCAACTGGATTTAAAAGCTGACAATATTAAGAAGAAAGATTAACTTCTATGGAGAGAGATATTATAAGAAATTATAGTATCTCTTTTTTATTGTCCGTTTTTAAATCCGGTTGAAGTTTAAGACTGGAAAAAGAAAGGAGAAAAAAGATGAAACTCACCCTCACCGAGTTATTAGTGTCGGCAATTATTAAGAAAGGGGTACTCTACGAAGCCCGGAATGTCGAGGTGGATATTCCAGTCACTAACATGGATATGCCAGTAGGGGTAATTAAAGTTAAGTGTGATCACATGTCTTTGCGATTTGAAAAGGATGCGGAAAGTAATACTGATCATGAAATAACACGCTGATTCGCGAGAAAAACATGTCCTATAACGAAAGAAAAATTATTTGAGGAGGAATCACTATGAATAGAGTGTTATTATCACTAGTCAGCGCAGGAACGTTAATAGCCTTTGGGTGTTTAATCGGAGGAGAAATCCAAAGGATGCTCGACCAAAAAGTTATAGACGACCTTGCTACTAGGCTGGGCGTTATGCTATTTCTTGTTGAAGAGGACTACCTTATAATAAACGAAGTCAAAACGAAAGAAGCCTAGGCTTCTTTTTTATTCGCACGAAAAACATACGCTATTATAGAAGAAGAGGTAAACTGTAATCCGGTTCGATCCCGGAGACGCCTAAGACCAGCGCGTTATGGAGATTACTAGCGAAAGCAACTCGTTCTTCTAATTTTTGAAAGGAGAAATTGCTATGGAAACAGAGATTCGCGAAAAGAGGAGCCCTCATGAGGAAACTCTCCGTGGGTACAAACGGCGGTCATTAAAAGCAGCCAAAGAGCTATTCTATCCGGAAGAAATCTTCGACAGAATAGAAAAGGCTGAAAGTTTTGATCAGGTAACAGAGGCCTTATCTTATGGCAGAAAACATTCGTACCGAAAGGAGAATCACCAAGCATGCAAGTAAGAGAAATCGCAAAAAACCTCGGGGGAATAATTTCGAAGAACAGCCCCACAATTCTCACAGGAGCAGCGGTCACCGGCTTAATCACCACTGTTATATTTGCTGTGAGAGCAACGCCGAAAGCTTTAAGTCTAATCGACGAGGAGTTATATTCAAGAAAAGGAGATGAAATGTATGGAGAATATGGATCGGATATTGGAGAGCGCATTTGCAGCCTCCCGGCTAAAGATGTGGTTCGAATCACTTGGAAATGCTATATCCCAACAGCTGGAGTTGCTGCTACAACAGTTATGTGCATTGTCGGAGCAAATCATATCAGCTTGCGAAGAAACGCTGCGTTGGCTAGTGTCTATTCTCTCACCGAAACAGCGTTCAAAGAATACCAGGCCAAAGTGGTCGAAACGGTGGGAAAGAACAAAGAACTCAAAGTTCGTGACGATATCGCAGCCGATCACCTCAAGGAAAACCCACAGAGTTCAAACGAGGTGATATTTACCGGCAAAGGCGAGGTAATGTGTTATGAAAGTCTTAGCGGAAGATATTTTAAAAGCGACATGGAGAGTCTCCGAAAGGTAATAAACGATCTAAACGATGCGCTTAGAAACGATATGTATGTTACCTTAAACGAGCTGTATTATGAAATAGGCTTGCCAACGATTACGTTGGGAGATGAAATGGGCTGGGATGTTGAGAATGGCACCATAAAACCTGCTTTCAGCACGCAACTCACAGATAAGGGCGAACCTTGCCTGGTACTTAACTTCGAAGTTCATCCACGTCACATGAGGTAAGGATGAGAAAGGAAAATAGAAATGAAAAACGCAGGTGTTTGTACCGAATGCGGAAGACCCCTTAAATGGGGTCATTTTGCTTTTAATCAGGAAGTATGTCTGGATTGCTTTGTTAAAGAGATTCAAGAGATTCAAGACAACGTGGATAAATATTACCCATCATGGCTCCGGAACGAACGAGAGACGCATATAGCAATTCTTGAGTATCTTAAACGGTATGGAGCAACCGAGAGACGCATATAGCAATTCAGGAAGGAGGGGATACCGATTAACTTTTATGTGATAGATAACAACTGTAGTTGTTCAGATAAATATCTAGCATATGTGGCTGCCGAGACGGATGAACGAGCCATAGAACTTGCTGATAAGGTATTTAAGAAGAACCCTGGAACTTGTAGAAGACGTAAAATGTTTTATTGTAACTATTATTGCTGTGACAAGGCCCGAATAGAAATTATTCATAAATTGGATGGTACTGTTGAAGGGGCAGTTGATATTGTAGACGATTTAGAGGAGAAATAATGAATTTATACATTGTTTCAAATGGTGTTATAAACGTATCTGTTAACGCAGATACCGATATGTTGGCCAAACAACTTGCTAGCGCCGTATTTAAATTAGAGGCCGCAAAAAGACCGTATTCCGGTCCGGATTTTTACGATATTAAAAAACTCGAAATTATAGAAAGGGAATAGATATGAGAAAAGTATTTTTAGGCGGGACCTGTAACGAAAGCCCATGGAGAGACGTCTTGATCAGGCAATTAGATATTGATTACTTTAATCCGGTTGTCCCGGATTGGACGCCCGACTGCATGAAAGAGGAAATAAAGCAACGCGAATTATGCGATTATTGTCTATACGTCATCACTCCAAAAATGACAGGGGTATATAGCATCGCAGAGGTTGTTGACGACAGCAATAAAGTGCCACAAAAAACAATATTCTGCTTATTGACATATGAACAGGATGGATCAACATGGACGCCTGGACAATTGAAGTCTTTAAATCAGGTAGGAAAGATGGTTGAACGAAATGGCGGTAAATTTTTTACTGACCTTAAGACGGTCGCCACATATCTTAATACGTTCGGAAGGGATAAATTATGAGAAATGAAACTTCATGTGGGAATTGTCAACACCAACCAGTATGTAGACATCTGGAAAAGTACGCTGACGCCAAAACAAAAGTTGTCTCCATTAATAAGGAAAATGAGTCTGATATATTTGAGGCGATTGTCGTTTGCAAACAATATTTGTACACGTATTGCTCCGGACAAGAAACGTGTACACTCCCATCTCAAGGATGGAAAGATCCAGGTAGTACCGGAAATTATATTAAACCGGTTTCAACAATTATTTCTGACAATAAGAATATGTGCATGTTAAGAGGTGATAATACGACATATCCATCGGGAGAAACAATACCAACATCAACATTCGACAAGTATTTGAAAGGGGGGTTATGATGGGCTACACAAAAATAATCGCCATTGATTTCGATGGCACATTAGTCGAGAATAAATATCCTCGCGTTGGTGACCCTATATGGGATAACATCGAAGCTATTAAGAAGGAAAAGAAAGCCGGTGCCGCTGTTATTCTTTGGACATGCCGGGTAGGACGAAGACTTGCCGACGCGGTTCGTACATGTGAATTATACGGAATAGAATTGGATGCCATAAATGAGAATCTGCCAGACGTTATACAGAACGTCGGTTGTGATACCAGAAAGGTAATTGCTCATGAGTACTGGGACGATCTAGCGGTTCGGATGTAGGTTGACACGTAGAATCCTCGCATTAAAAACATGTCGTATAATGAAAATATACATCATAGGAGGATTATACAATGACAATTAAAGAAATGAAAGAGATTGTAGATTTTGCAAGAAGTGTAGTAAACAGGAAAGGAGATCAACTTAGACAAGAACTTGGAGATTCGCTTTGTAATGGTAAAATTACTAGGACAGAATATGATCTTATTTGGGATTTAACAACAAATAAGAAATATTATCTTGCTAGACATTATCTGAATCAAGCTATTGCACAGAAGCCTAATTAGGCTTCTTTCTTTTTTATTCGCACAAAAAACATAGCGTATAATAGAACCTAAAACAAAAATGAAAAGGAGAAATTACTATGAAAAACATTATTGGAACTATTAAAGCAAACAAAGAGGTCATCATTAAGAAAGGACTTATCGTAGCAAGCGGTATTATCGGCTTAGTATTAGTCGACGGATTGCGTGCTAAGAAAGAAATTGAAGAAGAGGCTTCGATATTTGACACAGATAGCGAAGAGGTTGTTGACGATTATTTCAATGAAGAAAATTAAGGGACTGACGAGATGTTAAGGATAAAAACTTAGCATCTCATTTTTTATTTAAAAGGAGGATAAATTATTATGTATATACTTATGCTGTGGGTTTTGTTTAAGTTGGAGGCCCCATTTTGGTGTTATGTATTGCTGATGTTTTCGTGGTTTATAAAAGCTACTAAAGAGTAAAAATTTAAGGAGAAAATAAAAATGAAAAAGTTTATTGCGTGTTTTTTAATATTTGTCATGGGATTAAACCTGTCAGGCTGTTTTGGAAACGCCAGCATAACCGATGGTCTTACTAATGATAGCAACACCTTCCATTATGCGCTAACTCACGAAAGCGGGGAATACCGTTTACATGAGATTTCCAAATGGGCAGATAGTAGTTCTGATGCTCTGGGAATCACAACTAAATGTTGCAATAACAGGATGTGGACTAGTTATAATTCTTCTGTCCTTTATAAAGAGAAGCCCGCATATCTATCAGAAGATGTAATTATTTGTAAATGAAAAGGAGAAATTACTATGTATAAGAAAGAAAAGAAGATTATAACCACTATGATATTATTTACCGCCACAACTTTAATAGGTTCATTAATAGCCGACGGTCATGGGAAGCCAGCAGAAGCGGCTATTATACCAACCGAAGAAATTATATTTGAGTTACCAGCGGAGGAAACGACCATTGTACTTGATCACGGGATGTTGTATATGAGCAGCACTCAAGAAGAAATTATATTTGAGGTTTTACCGGTTGAGCAGCCAACATTAGTTGCTGATGGAGAGATCCCGCCTCGCTACGGCTTTACTGAGGAGGATATTTATTTACTGGCTCAATTGTTATGCGGAAGTGCGAGCTATGATGGGGATGGTGAATATGACTTTGTATATTCTGCTAGTATTGGCGATCTCAACGACTATGAGATAGCAAAGGTACTATGCGTGGTGATGAACCGCGTAGACAGCAGTAAATTCCCTAACACAGTACGTGAGGTAGTCTTACAGAAGGGGCAATTCGCCGTGATGCCACGTAACAGCTACAAGCAACCCGCAGACCTAGCAATTGACGTTGTCAGGGATTGGTGTGCTCGTTATGACAGAGAAGACCCGGCTGCTCAATGTATACCTGAGAATCATTTATTCTTTAGTGCTGGAAAGAATCTTACGAACGTGACTAGAGAGAATTGGAGGTGATTTTATATAATGAGCCGAGTTTTAAGATTATTGAGATTGGTTAGAGCGCATTACCGTCTGCAAAGATGTAACATCAATAGGTGCAGCGGATTATGTTGGGGCATATCAGTACAATGTAGAGCTTGCAAATGGTATCGGAGGTAAATCCATTATGTTTAGAAACATTATAAGAAGACTTAAAACTCGTATCTTTTGGGAAGAATGCTACAAAAGACAAGAAGAAAAAGGAATTAGTATATTTGGAATGTGCGGGGGGAAACTGAATCCGGTCGAAGACAAAATTGACAATGAATGCCAAGATTGTACATATTATGTGGGAAAGAGATATACGCAGGATGGAAAGGAATGATTTTATGAAGGAAATGAAAAAAACTAACAACGGTGAACCATTAGATAATGACATAATGAAAGAAACGCCTTGGGCGAGAACCGCAGAAATTTATGTGAAAATTACGGACGTATTATTAGATATTGGTATTTCGGTTAAACTGGGCGGTTATGATTTGTTACGAGAAGCTATATGGGTAGCTTGGTTTTATTCCTATTCAGGAAGATCAAGATGTGGAACGACCACAATAATATATCCTTTGGTGGCGGAGTATTATGACACGAGCCCGTCGAAAGTCGAAAAAAACATAAGAGCGGCGATAGCGAAGACCTGGGGCAGTAATGATATGCATTTTAAGCAGAAGAAATACTTCGGTAATTCGATCTCCCGGGAGAAAGGTAAACCAACTAACTCTGAATTTATTTGGGCCGTGGTTGACTATCTGGAAAGACCGGTAGAAGAATCGCAACCAGAACATACGTTATAATGAAACTAAAAATTATCTGAAAGGAGAATTAATGTGAAAGAGCAAATAAAAGAGATTTGGAGAAAGCACAAGGTAAAAATTGTGGTAGGAGGAACTGTCTTGGGAGGTGTAGCAATATATGCCATAACGAGAAAAAAACCAACCGCTATTGAGGAAACTGTACGCGTGATCGAAACCACGTTTGACTTTGACACTATTGAGGAGGCATTAGAGAAATTTAAAGAAATCGAAGGAGCACAAAAACTTGCAGGGAACTGTGGTGAAGTAGCATTATTTGGGGGGTATCACCCCGATTTTAAAGTATCTTACACCGTCATGGATCTATAAGACAAGGAGCATATGCTCCTTCTTTTTTATTCGCATCAATAACATGCGCTATAATGAAAGACTAAACTTGAAAGGGGTTTATATTATGATTTTAACGATTGTTAAAGCAGGAATTGGTATGGTAACGTCAATAGGAGTTGGAAGTATTGTTGGTAACGCTATTAAAGCGACTACCCCGGTAGACATGAAAAAATGTACAAAAGTTTGTGTTAGCCTTGGTAGTATCGTATTAACGGCGTTGGCTGGCGATATGGCCAGCAAGTATGTTGATAGTGAGATTGATTCGGTTGTTGATACAGTTAAGGGAATTAATTATGAAGAAACGGATCAAGTAGTCGAACAGGAGGAAGCTTAGGCTTCTTTCTTTTTATGAAAGGGGAAACACTATGACAAAAGGAGTAGTAGTCGGTATTGATATTTTAGCTATAATGGTATCGCCAAGGGTCGATGCGAGTTGGATGGGGATTCTTCAAAGAGAAGATGAAGTGGAAGTTATTCACACTTTTGCTCACGATTCAGAGCATAGAGACGGTTGGCTTAAGATTGCGGTAGATGATATTTATGGGTACGTACGTTCCAGATATATTCGATGGGATGAGAAAGCGGACGACCATGTGTGGTACAAAACAGCGTACGGCGAGCAAGCCGTGATAACTATAAAAGCCAAAAATAATTATTGGGCGCGTTTAGCTCTTCAAGACACACTGGGTGAGATTGAACAGGTTATCGAAAAGGATAAGGAATTGAAGAAGTGTTAGTGAGGGGCGTTTATGGATTGGATTTGTCTAATGGTATTGTACTATTATCCAGACGAAAACTATTTTACGGATGAGGACGGTTATGTGGTGTACGACATATTCTCATACATAACCCCAAACGAATTAATGTGGTTTCTTCATGGTAAAGAGAGCGTTTGCTTTATAAGGGCCAACAGCTGTTTTATCGAGGTTAACTATTGGGAGGATAAATGAAAGGGGAAAATGCCGTGGATAAAATTTGTGTTTCGATGGATTTTGCTAATGGAGAAGATTACTCCGCACTAATGGTATTAAGACCGTTTATTGGTAATAACGACCCTTGCAAGTATGAGGTCGTTAATGTTTTCTATGGTAAAGATGCAGACAGAATATATGCTATTTTAACAAATAAATGAAAGGAGAAACAATATGACTAAAACAATTTATATTCCTATGATTATAGGCGGCATTATCGGTTATAAGTATGCTATGAAGAAGCGTGAAATTGATGATCTTAAGGGGGAGTTGGACCGGCACAGACAAAATGGGAGGAATCCCTATGCTTGACATTGCATGCTGTGGGTATATGGTCACTTTTGCAGCGGTGATTTATTACGAAATGGTGATACGCAATAAAGATAAAGACTGGCTTTCTATGTATTTGGTTTCGGGCGTTATTGTGTTTATGGCTTTGCATTTACATTTAAACTAAAAGGAGAATATTTGAATGAAAAAGGAAAACGAAACAAACGTGGCTATTATTAAGGACGAGTTTCCATCAAACTCAAAAGCAAAAAAAGTGTCAAAGACGGATGAAGAAGCTCGTTTTGAGGATAGGAAAGTCGAGAAGGTTGTTAGTGGCAAAGTTATTAAGAAGAAAAAAAGCGTGGGGAAGCGGGCCGTCGAAACCTTTTTTGGTGATGACTTCGAATCGGTTAAAGACTTTGTTATTCAGGACGTTCTGATTCAGGCGGCTAAATCGATGATATGCGATATGGTAGGCTGGGGTGGCGCTGCCGAGATGTTGTTATTCGGCGATAAGCGTGGTGGATCCCGTTATTATCGTGGACGAGATACTAAACAGACATCCCATCGAGTAAACTACGGTTCGTATTCCAGCACTAGCACTAACGACCGAACCCGAGATGCTCGAAGAGAAATGAGTCGAACCAGCAAAACAAGGCATGACTTCGATGAGATTGTTCTGGAAACTCGTGGGGAAGCCGAGGAAGTTCTGGAACGTCTGGTCGATTTAACAATTGATTATGATTTCGCCAGTGTGGCAGATTTATATGATTTGGTTGGTATTACGCCGGAATTTACTGACGATAAGTGGGGGTGGGCGGACCTGAGTACCGCCAGTGTTGGCCGGGTAAGAGGATCAAGAGGCGGATACATAATCAATCTACCACGGACACAACCGTTGGATTAAGGAGGATAAAATGAACCGTGTAGAAAAGGTCGTGGTGTTAGGAACCGAATATAAAATCACGTTTGACGATGCCGATGATAAAGAGCTAGGAGGAAAGCTGCGCATGGGCTATTGCTTTATTGATGCGAGAGAAATTCATATAGCCGATTTAGAAACTTCTGACGAGTGGAAAAAAGAAAGCAAAGAATCTAAAGACCGATGCACAAGAGGCATTCTTAGACACGAGTTAGTACATGCGTTCCTTGCGGAGTCTGGACTATGGGGGAGCACTAATAAAGTTTCTTCGTGGGCAATGAATGAAGAAATGGTCGATTGGATAGCGCTTCAATTTCCTAAGCTTCTAAAGGCGTTTCAAGAATGTGACTGTTGTCTTTGACGCAAAAATAATTAAGGCGCATTACAACAGACTGATTAAGGAGAGGAGAAGTTATGAGTCAAGCATTCTTTATTATGATCGGTACAGAACCTGAGAAGGTTTTAACAGACTTGTTATCTGATTTTAAAAGGTATAATCCGGAGTACGAAGTCACTTATGAAAACAACATAAACGATTCCTACATCCAGATTGGAATGAAGAAAAGATCTATTAGGACTTATAGATCAGTAAGTTATTATGATCTTACTGGCATTACGTGTGATGATTATTTTAAACTAATTAATGACATCTTGCATCTATTAAAGTGCGATATTATGGCTGAGGAATTTGGTACGACAGGAGGGTCATACAATGACATCTTTAAGTGATAGACTAGAATTTTATGTATCCAGCAGCGTATCAACTGGTGTATATGATCGATTGATAGAAAAAATAAAACGCGAAATCTATGAGTATAAATGTCCATTTTCAAAGGTGCTCGTAGAACTGGAGGCTTTAGATGAACGCAATAAAATTTTCAAGTGATAAGCTAGATTATAGCCAGGTCCAAGATAAGATATTGAATTTCCAGAAAGACAATCCTGGCTACGAGATATCATGTCTTAGAGTTGAGGATAATGGTTATGGATGTATTGAAATTCGGATTGGGTATGGGCGGATTGGATGTATCGGTAAACTGGCTCATCATAATTCCCCAACGTTTAATGGAATGACTGGCCCGTCATCAATTGATGATTATTTAACAGCAATTGATCTGTCATTAAAGAACATACAATACGAGATCGACGAGTATGAAGATTCATTTTCAAAAGTGCTAGTGGACGATTTTTTGAAGGAGGTGAGATAATGTTGTATTTTAATGATTTATTTAGAATAAGATCCGTAGTTGAGGTTGGAGTTTTGGATCTCATATCTCGTTTTAATGAGGACAATCCGGACTATGAGGTTTATTACAAAAATCCGAATAACGGGTTTAGCGTAAGATTTACCATGCTCAAGGAAAAGACAAAGGCGCGTTATACATTATACAGTGGAGACTATCAAGATTTCGATGCTCTACTTGTAGTTTCCAGTGTCTTGGATATTTTAAAAATATACTGCGATATGTTTCAGAATGCCACAGTAGAAGTCGAGAGCATTTTTAGAAATAAAATTGGAGAATTGGAGGTTTCAGATGATTGAACATATTAAAAATTGGAACGAATGGCGTAAGAGTTGCGGTAACAGTCGTTGGCATAAATTACTCGTGCTGTTTGGACTCACTTCGAGTACAAGTTTTGACATTTTCTTAACTGAAAAAGTGCGGCAAGAAGTGGCTGAAACTATCAGCAGTTGGAACAAAATGGAGAATTCCGACGACACAATCTTGAAGGCTGTTACCGATTTTCGTTATGCGAATCCCGAATATTTTGTTACGTGGGTCACCGATGATATAAAAGATTGTGTCGCGTTATTTGTTCATGATCAGAGACATATTGTTACTGTCGACGTATCCAAAAGCGATACTTATGGGACTTCTTTCACGTTGGTTGATGTGGTACGTACCGCTTTAAACAATGCAAAAATGGAATTAGAGAATCCTGCTGACATAATCTTGAAGGTCGTTACTGATTTTCGTTATGCGAATCCCGAATATAACGTAGAATGGAAGAAGATCCGTAACGAGATAATAGGTCTAGACGAACTCACGTTTGATATTAATACTTATGGTCAAAGTTATGTGAGACGTATACCGGCTTATTACCCCAGTAAAATTGCGTTGGGTGATGCTGTACGAGCTGTTTTGATCGATGTAAAAGCGGCAGAAGAGTCGTGGTTGATATTTAAAGAAGGATTACAAATGGGTACCGAAACCCTTGATAGGGGGTCATTCGATGGTTATGTTAAAGAAGCATTAACAAGAGCGATTGATGCGCTTCCTGCTGACTACAATAAGGAGGATGGCCATGAGACCAAATAAAGAACCTGAGTATCAAGACGTTGTAAAAAGTAAAATCGCCGGAGATATAGTTGGTACGGTGATTGCTAAGTATCCGATTGAGGTTTATCCATACCAAGACCACCGGGTGGGTATTACTAATAAAATAACATCCCTTCTCGACGTGCGTGTTGGCGATCGCATATACTGGGCGACGCCTGCTGAGAATTGGGAAGTTGTAAGGGCTTATAAGGAGGAAGAGATTGTATGATGGGAGACATTTTTGGATGGGTTTGTCTATTGTTCTGGATATTGACTGGTGAAAAGAGTTTATTAATCGTAGCGGCTGTAGTCTTTGCCGTGACCGCTATTGTTAACGATAGATAAGGAGGAAGAAATGATGAATGAAATAAGGATGGGTGACATGGTACAAAACACGTCAACAGGAACAATCGGTAAAGTATTTGATATTTGTTTGATTTTTGATAGTGTTTCCAGTTATCATGCATGTTTAAACGTTGATTGCGAAAACGTAAGCCATATGAATAGCCCGGTAGTATTATGGAAACCAGTAAAGGAGGAAGAATGATGGGTAGAATTGGGATCGGGGACACGGTGCAACGCATATCAACCGGATCTATCGGAAGGGTGACTAACATCAAGATTATTTATAATAAGTGGTTAGACCATAGCGTATGGCTAACAGTCGATTATGGTGACTATATAGAGACCGACAGCTTCATAGAACTGTATATTCCGGCAAAAGAAGTTGGCCTGTTGGTAGGCGATAAGGTCCGGCATATAACGTTAGACATGACCGGAATAGTTAAATCCAAATGCAAGCGCCACGATATGGGGTTGATATATTTAGAAGTAGAGATTGATTCAAGCGGTGGATGTTATTTAGGCGCACCGGAGAGCCATTGGGTGTTATATGGCAAAAAGGAGGAACAAAAATGAAACATTGTATAGTCAGAACTTATCGCCGAGCTCCACACATGACCGAAGATCTTATCGAGAAGCTTAATGATGGTTGGCTAGTAAAATTTCCACCGGCGGAATTTGTCGACGCTGATGGGGGAACCACTTGCTTTGAGTATGTTTTGGAGAAGGCGCCAGATTTAGTACCAGTTGTAACTATTGACGGCGTTAGCTTGTACGCTGATATATCAAATAAAAACGGGAGGACTAATGATGATTGAGGCCGCGATAGCTTTTATTTTGTTATTTTGGGGGTTGATAATTGGAAATTCTGATGTGCTCATTGCCAGTGGGTTGTTTGCTATCGCCTGCAATATAGGCAATCTATGGAGGGACAAATGAAAAAGTTCATAAGAATCGGAGATATGGTTAGACATAAAAAGACTGGTGTAATAAGGAAAGTCTACGATATGTATTTTGTGTTGGATGAGGGCGATGGTCGTAGGAAATTCACGAAAACATATTTGACGCTTGGAATCGGATGCGAGTCAGATTGGAGCGATCATCCAGCCAACGAGTGGGTTCCGGTAATGGGCCAATCTTTTCACGGGAAGGAGAGTATAAATAATGGCTAAAATATTATATGTATGTGACGGTAAAGCTTGTGAGGAGTGTATTGGAGAGTGTAAACACACGACAGCCATCAATCACGCCAGATCGTTCGTTTTGAAGAATGGGTATTATTTTGAGCCAGATGAGGGCTATTCATGTGTTCCGGCTAAAAAAGAATTAAACACCAATTGTTACAAAATTGGCGCTAAAGTAAGACACTATTTGGGATTGCATGAAGGGGTTGTTTGCGGTATAAGTTTTCTTCCGACATTATATCGGGATATTCCGATGTTACATTTGGATATTGAGACTGACAATAAAATATACACCAATTGGCCCGCCGAGTACTGGACACTTATAGATGAGGAGACAGCCTATGAGTAGAGGTACACATTATAGGAGTTGTCCTAAGTGTGGATCGAATCTGGATCCGGGGGAACGGTGTAATTGCTGTGGTTCAATGATGTCAGAAGAGATCCTTGTTAACCCCATTAATCCACTAAGCTTATATGTTAAGAAGAATTGTATTGATAGGGTGTGTGACGATTGTAAAAACCAACATACGGATTTTTGTCCGAATTCATATCTATGCTATTCAACATCAGATAAGCCGTGTTTTGTTAAACGTTAATCGCATCAATAACATAGCGTATAATAGAACTAATGGAGAGCGTAAGCTCTTCTTTTTTATTTAAAAATCTTGAAAGGGGAATAGATATGAATATTGTTATGTGTATCTTAGCGCTAATCGTTATAGCGTTGAAACATTGGCAGATGACGGATATCGACAAGAGACTCGACCAACTTAGCGTTGTAGTATGGTATTTGATGGAAAAAGAAAGGAAGAATAATGATGATGACGAATAAAAAATACTCTTATCAGATAGGGATGCACCTGCCCCTATCTTCATGGGATGAACCCGAAATTTTAGTGCTTCGTGCTGATTCAAAAGAGGAAGCAATGGACGCTCTGCTGAAAGCATTACATTGCGTTTATTCTGATATGGTAATTTATCCGGGCGGTCTTACAGTATTGAAACTTGATACCGCCGAGAAAGCCGAACGACCAGACGAACCAATATCAAAGATGGATATTTTAAAGGAAATAAAAGAACACGAAGATCAATACATGGATGAGTTGGAATGGCAATCCCGCAAAGAAAGAATTGAATGCGTGAACTTAATAACAAGATGGGCAAAGGATCATGGAATGTCCTATGAAGAGGCGCTTGGCGACGTGCAAATGTACATCGATTTAATGGTGGATAAATATTAAAGAAAAAGGAGAAAAACTATGAAATTTGGAAATTTATCAAACGCAGTTTCGAAAGTAACCGGAAGAGGAGGATTAATCCTTAAGAAGTATAGTCCGGAGATCTTAATGGTTGTTGGTATCACCGGGGTGGTTGGGTCAACAATTCTCGCATGCAAAGCGACGTTAAAGGTTGAAGAGGTTCTTGACGAGCATCAGGAGAAAATTGACCGTATTGCTAGTGGTTGGGAAAAGGTGATGGACGGAGACGTTCCGGCAGAGAACTATACTGAGGAAGCCCATACGAGAGATTTAACAGTAACTTATCTGCAGACCAGTGTTGAGTTCATCAAGTTGTATGGCCCGGCAGTAACGCTTGGTGTTGCCAGCATCGGTTGTGTTGTTGGTGCTCACGGCATTATGAAGAAGCGTAATGTGGCACTGATGGCGGCCTACAAAGCCGTTGAAGAGGGATTCTCGGCATATCGTAAGAGAGTAATCGAGGAGCATGGTGAGGATATCGACTACATGTATAAGAATGGCCTGCGGGTTGAAGAAATAACCGAAACAGAAACCACCAAATCCGGTAAGACGAAAGAAGTCAAAAAGCAGCAGGTAGTTAAGGATTCGGACGGTTTAAGTGTCTATGCCCGGATATTTGATGACGGTTGCAAACAGTGGTCTAAAGACCCATCCTATAATCTGATGTTATTGCGGAGTCAGCAGAACTATTTCAACGACATGCTAAAAATCAGAGGTCACGTGTTCTTGAATGAGGTGTATGACGCTCTCGGAATTGATCGGACTACAGCTGGGGCAATGGTTGGATGGTGTCTTGGTAACGGTGACGATTACATAGACTTTGGCTTGTATGATGAAAATGGCCGAAATTCAAGGTTTATTAACGGAACAGAGCGGACTCCGATATTAGATTTCAATGTGGATGGGGTTATTTACGATATGATTTGAAGGAGGGACGGGCTCAACGCTGTTGGGTCCGGTAACTTCCAACAGGATATTTTAAATTATCCTCATCTGTATTGCTATTATTGAAGGGAGTAAAAATGGGAATTATTTATGAATATGACTATTGGGAAAGAATCCCAAATTCTCCGTATCAAACAAGAATTGTATATACCGTATCAAGCATAACAGGCGAAGTACATTCTTCATGTCGACAATATAGATATGAGATTCCATTTGATACAGAAAGGGTGTGACATCGTGTCCGGAACGATTAATAACTTCCACTGGCTTTACGCCGAGGATACTATGATTCAGCTTCTGTATTTTGAAGACGACAATATATTCACTGATACAGATGGAAGACTTATTGAAAACATCTTCAAATTTATTACACCAGGAGATTTATATTTGTTTAAACACGATCCTGGTTATAGCATTTTCCCACTAAGGAGTAACAATCGGGTTCTGGTAGAAATAGTGGGACCCGACGAGTTTCCTGGTGATGGATATTATAATAAGAAGGAGGAACTAAATGAACAGGAATATTTTGATTGTTTCAACGATAGCCTTTGTTTCGGGGGCCGCTGTAGGTTTTCTAGTAGCGACGAAAAAGCTAGAGAAGAAATATGCCGATCTTGCTCAGGAAGAAATTAATTCCGTTAAAGCGCAATATGGGAGATTGACCAGAAGGACCAAAGTTGTTCAAAAGATGTCGGGAGCCGACTTTGATGGAGATAGCCTTGAGGAGAAAGACCGGATTGTTGGGGTTGTCGCAAACGAATATGAAAACATGAAGACGAGGTACGATTTGATGTATAAAGAGTCGCCGTCTAAAGTAATGCAGCAGGTTGGTGAGAATATTGGGAACGGTGTTGACGATTTGAATGGGGGGGAAGACGACGCAGAAATCGATCAGGAGTATAATCCCGATATAATGGTTCTTCCCGGGTATGATTACGAGGATCCATACGTAATCTCGATTGGGCAGTTTGAAGAGGAATGCCTGGACCACGATAAACTGACGTTTACATGGTATGCTGAGGATAATACTCTGGTTGATGATCAGGACGAAATAATTGATGATGTGGAGTATACAGTAGGCGAGGCCAACATCGACATCCGTAACGCAAGGGATGATCACCCTCATACGGTGTACGTACGGAACGAGAGGATAAGCACTGACTTCGAGATTGATTTTAACCTCAATTCGTATGCAGAGATGGTGTTGGGTGTTGCGATGACACCGAGGGAGAAGTACGAAAAAATACAGAAAAGGAAGAGAGGTTTAAGCGATGACTGATACATATTTCGAGTTCCTTTGTGGGCTCATTGGCAATAAGAGCGAGAATTATATTATGCTGTTACGCCATCTGCACAAGATAGAATTTTATGGATTAATTCCCAACGACGATAATCGTGGGGAAGATGGAAAGAGACTCAGAGATACATACCTGGAAAAGAGGGGCCACATAGGCTCTTCTTTTTTGCCTGAGCTTGGTGCCTGTACTGTTCTTGAAATGCTGATAGCGTTGGCACAAAGAATGGAAAAGGAACTTGCCGATAATCCAAAAGCAATGTCCGCAGAAGAATGCTTCTGGATGTTTATGGATAATCTCAAATGGAATGAATTTGATGATGTCCGGTATATTGATTCTGCTTTGGACGGGAATGTTTACGATAAGGTACAGATCTTGTTAGACCGTACGTATGATGCTCTTGGAAATGGGGGTATATTTCCTCTGAAATGCTCCAATAAAGACCAAAGAACGGTCGAAATATGGTATCAGATGATGGAGTATTTGCTGGACAATTTTGTATTTTAATTGGACATAAAAATGGTAAAAAAGTGCCCACTTTTTAATAAGTGGAATTAAGACCTGTTATGTTGGATTTACTGGTCAAAAAAGTGGGCACTTGGTCAAAACTGATATTTTTTTGACCGCCTTAAAAAGTCTTATTTAGGGGTCTTTTTAGCCCTATTTGCTATTATTTTGTACAAAATGGCCAAATGGCCACCTACTCTTAAGAAATAATAAAAAATATTATAATTATATATAAAAGTTTTATGGATAGCAAGTGGGCAGCCACTTATTGTTAAAAAATAAACGTGAAAGGGGGTATCCCGTGGATTTTTATCAAATTGCGGAAAAGCAAAATAGAAACGGCGTTCTTGAAATATATCCGGACTTTAAAGCTTGCCGTTCGAAAGATTTGATGGTTCTCGGGAAATCATTCTATGCTATATGGGACGAAGCAAAACAGATATGGTCGACCGACGAATACGACGTTCAGCGTTTGGTCGATGAAGAATTAGAAATATACAAAGAAGAACGTAAAAAGAGTTGGATGGGCCAGATAGAAGTAAAACGAATGCTATACACATCCAGCAATATGTGGAAGAACTTTCGTAATTTTATGAGAGAACTATCTGATAGCTTTCATCCGCTCGATAATAACTTAACTTTCTCCAACACGGAAATACAAAAGAAAGACTACGTCAGTCGTAGATTACCGTACCCTCTCGAAGCTGGTAGTCATGATTCGTATGATGAAATAATGAGAATCTTATACATACCCGAGGAAAGAGAAAAACTTGAATGGGCCGTAGGTGCAATTATTGCCGGAGATGCAAAAAATATTCAAAAGTTTATTGTTTTGTATGGCGAAGCTGGATCTGGAAAATCAACATTTCTAAACATTGTTCAGAAGTTGTTTTCTGGGTACTATACAGCTTTCGAAGCAAAAGCATTAACCGGCACCAATAACGCCTTCTCAACAGAACCGTTCAAAGCTAATCCATTGGTAGCTATTCAACACGATGGCGACCTGTCAAAAATTGAAGATAACACCAAATTAAACTCTATAATTTCCCATGAAGAAATAACAATGAATGAAAAGTATAAGCCATCTTACATGGCTCGTTCGAATGCGTTCTTATTTATGGGAACCAACAAGCCAGTTAAGATAACGGATTCTAAATCAGGAATTATAAGACGACTCATAGATGTTAGACCAAGCGGAAACAAGGTACCTACTCAACATTATCATACCCTTATGAACAGAATAGATTTTGAGCTAGGAGCAATAGCTTTTCACTGCTTGGAAGTTTATCGGTCATTAGGGAAAAACCACTACTCAACATACCGTCCGATCGATATGATGTTTCAAACAGATGTGTTCTTTAACTTCGTAGAGGATAATTACTACACTTTTAAAGAACAGGACGGAGTCACGCTCAAACAAGCATACGAAATGTATAAGACATATTGCGACGACACCTCGGTAGAGTTTAAACTTCCAAGACACAAATTTAGAGAGGAGCTTAAGTCCTATTTTGAATTGTTCGAGGATCGGGTACAAATTAATAACGAACGATTCCGTAGTTACTATTCTGGATTTCTCTCGGACAAGTTTAAAAATTCAGAAGCAGTAACAGAATCAAGACCCGTCTCTCTAGTGTTAGACGAAACCGAGTCAATACTAGATTCGGTTCTTGCTGATTGTCCTGCTCAATATGCAAACACTAACGAAACCCCCTCAAAGAAATGGTCTGATATCAAAACCAAACTTTCCGATATCAACACAAAAGAGATTCACTACCTGAGACCACCAGACAATCATATTGTAATAGATTTTGATTTGAGGGATGAAACTGGCGGGAAGTCTACGGAACTGAATTTAGCAGCAGCTAGCGAATGGCCTGCCACATATGCAGAATTTAGTAAAAGTGGTGCTGGTGTTCATTTGCACTATATTTATGAAGGAGAGGTGAAAAATTTAAGTAGAGTTTATTCAGAAGGCGTAGAAATCAAAGTGTTTTCTGGACAGGCTTCGCTAAGAAGAAAACTATCAAAATGTAATAACACCCCGGTCGCCGTTATTAACAGCGGCCTACCTTTGAAAGGAGAGAAAATGATTAATTTCGACGCAGTCAAAAGTGAAAAAGGACTACGAGATTTAATCGCCAGAAATCTCAAGAAAGAAATTCACCCAGGAACAAAATCAAGTGTTGACTTTATTTGGAAGATATTAGACGACGCATATAAGTCTGGAATGAAATATGACGTTACGGATTTACGTCCGAAGATTCTTGCATTCGCCAACAATTCAACTAACCAATCAGATTACTGTATTAAGCTCGTCAATAAGATGAGTTTCGCATCAGAAGAACCAAGCATTCAAACAGAGATTTATGACGACGATACTCTCGTGTTTTTCGATGTGGAAGTATTTCCTAACTTGTTCGTTGTGGTCTGGAAAAAAGCCGGCGGCGTAAAAGTTAAGATGATTAATCCATCAGCTCAAGAGATTGAATCCCTATTCAAGTTTAAACTGGTTGGTTACAATTGCCGCAGATACGATAATCATATTTTATACGCCAGATTCGTTGGTTACGACAATCTTCAATTATATAATCTAAGTCAAAAAATAATTAACGGAAGCAAGAACGCAATGTTCGGAGAAGCATATAACATCTCCTACACTGATGTTTATGACTTCGCTTCCGCTGGCAATAAAATGAGCTTGAAAAAGTGGGAAATCAAACTGGGCATACATCATCAAGAATTAGGCCTTCCGTGGAACGAACCTGTTCCCGAAGAAAAGTGGCCACTCGTTGCCGAATACTGTGGAAACGATGTTGATGCTACCGAAGAGACATTCGACCATCTATCAGGCGATTGGGTGGCGAGACAAATCTTAGCTGAGTTGAGCGGTCTGACGGTAAATGACACAACTAATCAACACACCAGCAAAATCGTTTTCGGCAACGATAAGAATCCACAAAAACAATTCAATTACCCAGATTTAAGAGAGACGTTTCCTGGATATAAATTCGAAAACGGCAAAAGTACTTATCGTGGTATAACCGTTGGCGAGGGCGGCTTAGTTCACGCTGAACCAGGAATGTACTCAGACGTACCTATTCTGGATGCAACGTCCATGCATCCGTCCAGCATCGAAGCTATGAATTTGTTTGGACCGTATACGAAGAACTTTAGCGATCTGAAAATGGGCAGAGTGGCCATCAAACACAAAGATTTTGAAACATTGAAAACTTTGTTAAATGGCAAACTTGTTCCGTTTATCGATGATGCGTTGAGTGAAAAACCCAAGTTCACATTAAAGGATGTGTCGAAAGGTTTAAAGACAGCCATCAACGCTGTTTATGGATTAACGTATGCCCGCTTTGATAACCCGTTTAGAGATCCAAGAAACATTGACAATGTGGTGGCTAAGCGAGGTGCGTTATTTATGGTAGATCTTCTGTATGCCGTTCAAGAAAAAGGATTTACCGTAGCACATATCAAGACAGACTCTATCAAAATACCAAATGCTACCAAGGAAATATTGGACTTTGTTTCGGACTTCGGTAAAAAGTATGGCTACGACTTCGAACACGAGGCAACCTATGAAAAATTCTGTCTTGTCAACGACGCTGTATACATCGCTAAAATCGGGTGGCATGCCGAAGAACCGGAGTTGGTTGGTACTTGGACCGCTACTGGAACTCAATTCGCACAACCATACGTATTCAAAACCCTTTTCTCTCACGAGCCAATTGCATTCGAAGATATGTGCGAAACAAAGACCGTAACATCAGCTTTATATTTGGATATGAATGAAGATCTTGATTTGCCATTCGACGAGAACGGACACCCCAAGAAAGAAGAGGATTTCCACGATTACCACTTCATAGGTAAAGCCGGATCCTTCTGCCCAATTAAATCCGGATGTGGAGGTGGACTTCTTCTTAGAGAGAAAGACGGTAAATACCACGCCGCGACAGGAAGTAAAGGATATCGTTGGATGGAATCCGAAATGGTTAAGAAATTGGGTAAGGAAGACGATGTCGATAGGACTTATTACACTAACTTGGTTGACGAAGCTGTCAAAGATATTTCTGAGTATGGAGACTTCGAGTGGTTCCTGTCTGATGACATCGATGCTCCAATAGGATTTAATGACGTTCCGCCATGGACTTCTCCGTGTGGCGAACCGTTATTGGCCTGCACGGATTGTAAAAATGTTAACTGTGATTACATAAACACTGTTCCGTTTAAATAAAAAAGAGGAGGAAACAAAAATGATTAAAAATAACATCGTAATAGAGGGCGCGCGTATCGGATTTAGAAACTTTAGTGGCAAGGAAGGAAAGTTTAATCCAGCCGGACGCAGAAATTTCTGCGTCTTTCTTGATAAAGATTTGGCCTTAGCGCTGCAAGAAGACGGCTGGAATGTTCGTTGGCTGCAACCAAGAGACGAGAACGACGAAGAACAGGGATATTTACAAGTGGCCGTGAGTTATGATAACATCCCGCCTAAGATCATCATGATCACCAGCAATGGTAAAACCACGCTCGATGACGAGTCTGTAGGTTTACTTGATTGGGCCGAAATAACAGATATTGATCTTATTATTAGGCCTTACAACTGGACTATGCATGAAGGTAAAAAAAATGAGATGAGGGGGGTCAAAGCTTATGTAAAATCGATGTATATCACCATTGCCGAAGATGAGTTTGAGAGCAAATACTATGACGTTCCAGCAGGAGAAGGGAGTGATTAAGATGTTTCCCGTTGTTACCATATCCGGCAGTACAAAGTTTAAGAAGGAGTTTAGAGACGCAGCCGCTAAACTGGAAAAAGCCGGCTGCATAGTTTTGACTACTCATATTTTTAGTCACGCCGACAATTTAACAGTTACCGATGAAGAGCGAAAGATGTATGAAAAAATGTACGAACAGTCAATAGACATGTCTTCCATCGTATACGTCGTTAACAAAAATGGTTATATAGGGGAAAGCACCGGTAAAGAAATTGAATATGCCCTTATGACCGGAAAAGAAGTAAGGTATTTATATGGCAATTAATCTGTATGAACATCAAAAAGATGCCGTAGAGAAACTTAAGAATGGCTCCATCCTGGTGGGTGGAGTCGGTTCCGGAAAATCAATAACTGCTCTCGCTTATTATTTTACGAAAGAATGCGGAGGTAAAATCAAAACCAACAGTGAGGGCGGTTATTCCGCCATGAAGAGGCCCAAAGATCTTTACATTATTACTACGGCCAGAAAAAGAGATACTTTGGAATGGCAAAAGGAATGTTGTCCTTTTCTCCTATCGACAAATCCAGAAGTTAGTATCTGTGGAGTTAAAGTGGTTATAGACTCGTGGAACAACATTACAAAATATGCGCACATAAAAAATGCTTTCTTTATATTTGACGAGCAGAAAGTAGGTGGTTCCGGAACATGGGTTAAAACATATTTGAAGATTTGCAGGAGCAATAATTGGATTCTGCTAAGTGCAACTCCCGGCGATACGTGGATGGATTATATTCCAGTGTTCATAGCCAACGGATTCTATAAAAACCGAACCGAGTTTCTTCGGCGGCATGTTGTTTACAGCAATTTTTCAAAGTATCCAAAAGTGGACCATTATGTCGAAGTTGCAACATTAGTCAAACGTCGGGATCAGATCCTAATCAATATGCGTTTCAAAAAGAAAACGACCGCTCACGAGAAAACCGTTATTACCGAGTTTGACAGAACCCTGTATGACACCCTTATGATTAAACGATGGAATTTTTACGAAGACCGACCAATAAAGGACGTTAGCGAGCTTTGTTATCTTATGAGGAAACTTGTTAATAGTGACCCATCAAGAATCGAAGCGGTCAAAACTCTTACTAAAACACATCCTCGATTGATTGTGTTTTATAACTTTAATTATGAGTTAGAACTGTTATTAAAACTCGGAGAAGAATTACAAATCACAACCGCTCAGTGGAACGGTCACAAGCATGAACCAATTCCAGAAACAAAATCATGGTTATATTTGGTTCAGTACTTTGCCGGAGCGGAGGCTTGGAATTGTATAGAGACAAACGCGATGATATTCTATTCGCAATCTTACTCATATAAAACAACCATCCAAGCCGCAGGAAGAATCGATAGATTGAATACTTCGTTTACTGATTTATATTACTACTATCTCCGATCGATGGCTGTTATAGATCTGTCAATTCAAAAAGCTTTAAGAAATAAACAAAGCTTTAACGAACACCGCTTTCTTGACATTTGAAGTCTCGCACCAAAAACATAGCGTATAATAGAGGAGAATAGGACTCACATCCTGTTCTTTTATTTTTGCCAAAAAGGAGGCCGTCTGATGTTGGAAAGCAGATTCAAAACAAAACTTATTGATGAGTTAGAAGATCTGTTTCCCGGATGTATCGTGATGCACAACGATGCAGGTTATATTCAAGGGATCCCGGATCTTTTAATTCTTTATGGAAACAAATGGGCGGCGCTTGAAGGAAAAAGAAACAAAGATTCTCCATATCAGCCAAATCAGGAATATTATGTGGAGCTGATGAATAACATGTCCTTCGCACGGTTCATTTACCCTGAAAATAAACAGGAGGTATTGAATGAACTTCAACGAGCATTTTCATTTAAAAGATCAACACGCATTTCTAAGCGCCAGTAAGTACCATTGGGTTAATTACGATGAAGAAAAACTCATCTCAACCTACTCCAAATACATGGCCGCACAGAAAGGAACGGAGCTTCATGAATTTGCGTCTAAGGCAATTGATCTCGGAGTTAAACTCCAGAGAACAAATAAGACTTTAAACCTGTATGTCAACGACGCCATTGGATTTAAAATGAGCACCGAACAGATTTTATATTATTCGGACAATTGCTTCGGAACCGCGGACGCCATATCATTCCGTAAAAATTTCTTACGGATTCACGACTTGAAAACAGGAGCTACTCCAACCTATGACAAACAATTGGAAGTTTATGCTGCAATCTTCTGCTTAGAATACAAAATAAAACCAAACGACATTAATATCGAACTTCGTCGGTACCAATCAGACGAAGTTTTTATTCGCAGTCCGGAACCAGAAGATATATTCTATATCATGGATAAGATAATAATCTTTGACAAGAAAATAGAACAACTAAAATCTGGAGGTGACTTATGAGTGAAGAATTAATGCATTACGGCATGCCACGGCGTTCTGGACGATATCCCTGGGGCAGCGGAGAAGAACCATATCAAAGCGCGATAAGTTTTAGGGGAATGGTTTCCGATTTGAGAGCTCAAGGGCTCGGTGATACGGAGATTGCCAGAGGATTAGGCATAACAACGTCTCAACTTCGGGCCAGGATATCAATATCCAAAGATGAGATAAGAGCTGCTCAGGTATCCGAAGCACTGCGACTTAAAGACAAAGGGATGTCTAATGTAGCTATCGCCGAACGTATGGGTCTTAACGAATCAACAGTTCGCAGTCTTCTTGATCCGGCCAAAGCGGAAAGAGCCGCCATAACAAAAGCGACTTCCAACATGCTAAAAGAAAGCGTTGCTAATTATGGATACATCGACGTCGGCGCCGGAGTTGAGAATCACATGGGCGTAAGCCGGGTTAAACTGAATACGGCTATCGCCGAACTCCAGGAGCAGGAATACAAGCTTCATTATTTGAAAGTTGAGCAGGCCGGCGTTCCGGGTCAATATACGACAATCAAGGTTTTGGGAGGCCCGGACAGTACATATTCGGAAGTCTTCAATAACAAGGATTTAATCCAGCCGGTCCTTGGAAGATCGGAAGACTACGGTAGGACATATTCGGATTTGGGGCTGCAACCCATTCAATCGATTAATAGCAACAGGGTTGCCGTGCGATATGCCGAAGATGGAGGAAGCGCACAGGACGGAGTTATAGAACTTCGTCGGGGCGTTGAAGGTTTGGACCTTGGAAACTCAAAATATGCACAAGTAAGAATTGGCGTTGACGGAACTCACTATCTTAAAGGAATGGCCTTATATTCTGATAATCTTCCAGACGGAACAGACGTCATGTTTAACACAAACAAGAGTTCCGATGTACCAATGATGGGGCCAAAAGACAATACGGTACTTAAAATGATGAAAGCTGACCCGGATAATCCGTTTGGCTCTACTATCGAAAGGCAAAGTGGAGCGTTAAACATCGTTAGGGAAGAGGGTGAATGGAATACCTGGTCAAAAAGCCTGTCGACACAAATGCTGTCCAAACAGAGTCCGGCTCTTGCCAAACAACAACTTGATATATCATATCAAATTAAGAAAGAGGAGTTTGCCGAAATCAGCGCGCTTACCAATCCCGCTGTTAAGAAGCAGCTCCTCGATTCTTTTGCAGATGATTGTGATTCTTCGTCCGTTCATTTAAAGGCAGCAATGCTTCCCCGTCAATCGACTAAGGTTATTCTACCGGTACCGAGCCTAAAAGAAAATGAAATATATGCTCCTACCTATCAGAATGGTGAAACCGTTGTTCTTATTCGATACCCGCATGGTGGAACCTTTGAAATACCGCAGCTTAAAGTAAACAATACTTCGCCAGCAGCCAAATCCATTATGGAGAACGCAATTGATGCCGTTGGTATACATCCTAGAGTTGCTCAGAAGTTGTCCGGTGCAGATTTTGACGGGGATACGGTGCTGGTTATACCTAATCCTACCGGCGCTATAAAAACCCAGGCTTCTCTTAAAGGATTAGTGAACTTCGATCCTATCGAACGATACAAAATTCCAGAAGGATCTGATATCCCGACAATTAAATCACAAACCAAACAAACCAAGATGGGCGAAGTCTCGAATCTGATTACTGATATGACTATCAAAGGTGCAAACGTTGACGAGATAGCCAGAGCCGTCAGACACTCGATGGTTGTTATAGATTCAGAAAAGCATAATCTGAACTATAAACAGTCTTACATAGACAACGGCATAGCCTCGTTAGCCGAGAAATATCAGGGCAGTAAACGTGGCGGCGCCAGCACCCTTATTTCTAAGGCTTCTTCCGAACTCCGGGTTGATGAAAGAAAGAGCCGGGTTAATGTCGATCCGGTGACAGGTGAAAAGATTTACATCCCCACTGGAGAGACCTATGTTAATAAGGATGGTAAACTGGTCACCAAGAAAACCAGGTCTACCAAAATGGCAGAAGCCCATGATGCCATGGAACTGTCCTCCGGCACCACTATGGAGACCGTATACGCCAATTATGCCAACCAGTTGAAAGCCCTGGCTAATACCGCCAGGAAAGAGTCGGTGGCCACCAAAACAATACCATACTCCCCCTCTGCCAAAGCCGCCTACGCCCAGGAAGTCAGTACCCTTAAAGCCAAACTCAACACCGCCCAGAAGAACAAGCCCCTGGAGAGGCAGGCACAGATCATAGCGAACACCGTAACTGCCAGGAAAGTAGAGTCCAACCCGGGCATGGATAAGGATGAGATTAAAAAAAAGAAGAACCAGGCCCTGGCAGAAGCCCGTATACGTACCGGGGCGTCTAAGCAAAGGATAGATGTCACACCAAGGGAGTGGGAAGCCATTCAGGCAGGAGCCATTAGTAACAATACCCTCACCCAGATACTTCTCAATACTGACCTTGATGTGATCAAACAGTATGCCACTCCCAGAACATCAGGCGTTGTCATGACAAGCGCCAAGATAGCTCGCGCCGAAAGCATGCTTTCCAGAGGCAATACGTTGGCCGATGTTGCTAAGCAGCTTGGAGTTTCTGTATCAGCATTAACAAGCGCGCTTTATTCATAGAATTCTGCGTTTGTTCTTGTGAAGTTGAGGATGGTCTGTTGTTTCCGGTTTCAACGCCGTTTCTAATCTTTCGAGGCTTAAGTTTGTGAGTTGATTGTAACCGCTTATACGTATTAGCTGTTCCTGCTCACAACTTACGCAATAAGTCTATACAAACTGATGCTGCGCGACCACATGGTTCGTCTATTGTAGAAAGGAGGTCTACCCCATATGAAAGAGTCAATGCTGACAACTTCTGATAATCCGTTTGATCCATTTACAGAGTTTGATTCCTGGTTTACGTTTGACATGTCGAACAATTACAATTCATGTTCTTACTTAGCAAGAATTGCAAAAACTTCGGATGACTTAAGTGATGCCGATAATGCTCTTGCTATTGAACGAGCAATAGAGGAGATTTGTGAGTTAAACCTCCTTGGAATTTATAAGAAAGCTGTAAGAAACCATGATCAAACACAAAGAAGTATTGATTAAACCCCCCAAATAATAAATGATTTAGGATCGGACTCGTCACCATTTATTATTGGTGACATAGGGGGAGGGTCGTCGCGCCCAGACCCCCCCTGCCTAAATCGCCTCCCTCCTTAAATTTTCTCCGGAGGGATATTTTTAGGTATGTCTAAGGGCTCATGTCAGATTAAAGTTCTTACCTGGGTTTGGTGAGCCCGGGCTCCTTTCAAGGATCTGATATGGGCTCTTAAACATGCCTAAAAAACATATAAGAAAGGAGGCGGAAAAGCATGGCAAACTCGCCAAAAGATACCGCTAACACCAAGAGAAAGCGACCACCGGCAACAACACCTGATGCAAGAGAGAACCAGATGATTTCATACGCGATGGAAGCTGCCGAGAAGCAGTTGATAAATGGTACGGCCAGCTCTCAGGTGATTACTCACTTTTTAAAACTCGCCTCCAGCAAAGAACGTTTGGAGAAAGAGATCATGAGTGAGCAAAAAGAATTACTCAAGGCCAAGACCGAGTCAATACAATCCGCAAAACGGGTTGAAGAACTATACATCAACGCCCTCAACGCCATGAGACAATATTCCGGCTCCAAAGGAGAAGACGATGAAGATTAAAACCTATAAAGAACTCTCCCGTCTCCCTACTTTTGAAGAACGATTTAATTATCTAAAGCTTGGAGGTTCTGTCGGACGAGCAACCTTCGGCTTCGATAGATATTTGAACCAATCCCTCTATCAATCAAGGGAGTGGAAGAAGATTCGTAATGACGTAATAGTGCGTGACGGTGGTTGTGATCTCGGAATACCCGGCAGAGAGATATTTATCCGAACGCTTATTCATCACATTAATCCAATAACAGTTGAGGATATAGAAGACGCCAATGACTGCGTGTTTGACATAAACAATCTGATTTGTACATCTTACGACACTCACAACGCAATTCATTTTGGTGACGAATCTTTGTTGATTCGATTACCGAAAGAACGCAGGAAAGGAGACACAACCTTATGGAGAACATATTAGATTCGGTCAAGAAACTTCTTGGAATTGAACCCGAATACAAACATTTCGATCCCGAAATAATCATGCATATTAATACCGCATTTTTAAGTCTTAACCAGCTTGGCGTTGGTCCCGAAGAGGGTTTCAGTATTACTGATAACACCACAACGCTAAAGGAGTTTGTTGGCGACAGAGTAGATCTTGAAGCGGTTAAGTCATATCTCTATCTAAAGGTGCGTTTACTGTTTGACCCCCCTCAAATGGGTTATCTGGTAGAAGCAATTAATAAACAAATCACAGAACTTGAATGGCGACTAAACGTTCAGGTAGAAAAGGAGGAAACTTGAAATGGCAATGACTGAATTAGAAAAGCGTGCCGCACGTATGAAATGGGATCCGCCTGCACCAGTAAGCGACGCACGAAAAGAAATGCCGAAAAGTGCTTTTCTTTCACCGTCAACAAGAACATTCCCCTACAAAGTTCTGATCGATGGCCAATGGGTTGTTTCCGAACCAGGTCTCAAGTCGGCAATTTCCGTAGCCAATTTTAGAGGTAACACCTCCATTTCCGCAAGAGCCAGCAAAATGTTAGAAAACCTGACATCTGATAATGCAGAACACAGTGCAAAAGATATTGCCAATGATTTCTTAATTCATTACGGGATATTAGGAATGAAATGGGGGATTCGACGCGATCGGGATTCTAAAACCGGTCTTATCGTCAGGGAGCGTTCGGCAGACTATAAAGAAACCCGGGCATTGAGAAGGAAATCGATCTCGGAAATGAGCAATGCGGAGCTTAAACGATACGTTGAAAGAATGGATCTTGAGACAAGATACAAAAAGATAGAATCCCAGAACATTTCAAAAGGAAAGGCTGTGGCTAACAACGTTTTAAAGAAATTCGGAGATCGGGCAGTTGATAAAGCAATAACTATAACGTTGGATGCAGCAGCCGAACAATTAAAGCGTAAAGCAGGAAGTTAGTATGGGTTTATCAAATACTGCGACTCCCAGGTACTATGGCTATTTTCGAGATGAAGTGATAAGTGGCAACATTCCCGTATGTAAAGAAATCTCCATGCAAATGAACCGTATAGACGATCTAATCGAGAATCCTAAATATTATTACGATGAGGACGCTGTCGAAGGTTTTGTTAGTTACTGTGAGTCAGAATTAACTCTTACTGATGGTTCTGATCTGATATTGCTCGATACATTCAAGCTTTGGGCCGAAGACCTTTTGGGCTGGTATTACTTTATTGAAAGAAGCGTCTACGAACCATACCCAGGCAATCATGGAGGGCGCTATGTTCGCAAGATGATTAAAAAGCGGCTAATTAGCAAGCAATACTTAATTGTCGCTCGTGGCGGAGCCAAATCCATCTATGCGTCATGTATACACAACTACTTCTTGAACGTCGATACTGCTACAACTCATCAGATCACAACAGCACCAACAATGAAACAAGCCGATGAAGTAATGTCGCCTATACGAACTTCCATTACCAGGGCCAGAGGTCCACTCTTTAAGTTCTTAACTGAGGGCTCCCTACAAAACACAACTGGCTCAAGAGCTAACAGAGTTAAACTTGCCTCCACAAAAAAAGGAATTGAGAATTTTCTAACAGGTTCGTTGTTAGAAGTTCGACCAATGTCCATTGACAAGCTTCAAGGTCTTCGACCAAAGGTGTCGACGGTTGATGAATGGTTGAGCGGAGACATAAGAGAAGATGTAGTCGGCGCAATCGAGCAAGGCGCGTCTAAACTTGACGATTACGTAATAGTGGCCATCAGCTCGGAAGGTACGGTTCGGAATAGCTCGGGCGATACAATCAAAATGGAACTAATGAACGTTCTTAGAGGCGAATATGTAAATCCTTTTGTCTCTATTTGGTATTACCGGCTTGATAGCGTAGACGAAGTTGCCAATCCGGCTATGTGGATAAAAGCCAACCCTAATCTCGGGAAGACGGTTATGTATGAAGCGTATCAGCGCGATGTAGAAAGAGCCGAAAATGCCCCCGCTACGAGGAACGATATTTTAGCTAAGAGATTTGGTATTCCAATGGAAGGCTATACATACTTCTTCACTTACGAAGAAACGCTCCCTCATAGAAGGAGGGATTTCTGGTCAATGCCCTGTTCCATGGGTGCGGATCTTTCACAAGGCGACGATTTCTGTGCCTTTACTTTCTTGTTTCCTCTACCGAATGGATCGTTCGGAGTAAAGACCCGTTGTTATATTTCATCTTTAACTCTTATGAAACTCCCGCCTGCTATGCGGGTTAAGTACGATGAGTTTTTGGAAGAGGGATCATTAATGGTCCTTGAATGCGCTGTTCTTGACATGACGGATGTATACGACGATCTCGACAGGTTCATAGAAGATAGTCAGTATGACGTTCGCTCTTTTGGTTTTGACCCATACAACGCAAAAGAATTTGTTGCCCGATGGGAAACAGAAAACGGTCCACATGGCATTGAAAAGGTTATTCAAGGTGTCAAAAGCGAGTCTGTCCCACTTGGCGAATTGAAAACTTTTGCAGAAGAGCGAATGCTGATATTTGATCAGGAGTTGATGTCCTTTACCATGGGCAACTCGATTACGCTGGAAGATACGAACGGCAATCGCAAGCTTCTAAAGAAACGTGCCGACCACAAGATAGACAGTGTTGCGGCATTGATGGACGCCTGGATAGCGTACAAACTCAATAAAGACGACTATGAATAAGAAAGGATAGGTGAACCTATTGTTCGAACCGACATCAACAAGAATCAAACACGCATGGAACGCGTTCAGGAATCGTGATCCGACAGATTACAACCGACAAGAAATGGGTTATGCTTCGGCATCTAGACAGGATCGGCCGCGAATGAGGGTTACAAGTGAGAGATCGATTATCATATCTGTTTTTAATCGAATCGCCATGGACGTTGCCGCGGTTAACATCCAGCATGTCCGTCTCGATGAGGAAGGAATATTCGAGTCCACAATCGACTCAAGTTTGAACTACATACTTACAACAGAAGCCAATATCGATCAAACTAGCCGAGCATTTATTCAGGATATCGTAATGTCCATGTTTGACGAGGGGGCGGTGGCAGTTGTTCCGGTCGACACGACAATAGACCCGCAAATTTCAGGATCTTACGACATTCATACGATGCGTACAGGGAAAGTGGTTACCTGGTACCCAAAGCATGTACGGATACGACTTTACAACGATATTACGGGAACTCCTGAAGAAATAACGCTGCCTAAAAACATGGTGGCCATTATAGAAAATCCATTATTCGCGATCATGAACGAACCAAACAGCACCTTAAAGCGACTGATTAGAAAGCTTGCCATCTTAGACGCCATAGACGAACAAAGCGGTTCCGGTAAACTGGACTTGATAATTCAGTTACCATACGTCATTAAGTCGGACGCCAGAAGAGAGCAGGCGGAAAAACGCCGGAAAGATATTGAAGTTCAGCTTTCAGGATCAAAGTATGGAATAGCGTACACCGATGGAACAGAACGAGTTACTCAATTAAACCGCCCTGCTGAAAACAACCTTATGACACAAATCCAATATTTAACGAGTATGCTCTATAGCCAGTTAGGATTAACGGAGGACGTGTTTACGGGTAAAGCAGATGAGGCCACTATGTTGAATTATAACAATAGGACCATAGTACCAATTTTAAATGCCATTATCGATGAGTTTAAACGAAAATTCTTAACGAAAACTGCTCGAACACAGAGACAATCAATCATGTATTTCAAAGATGCATTCAGTCTTGTACCGGCGAACGAATTGGCAAATGTAGCCGATAAGTTCACACGGAACGAGATTCTGACGTCAAATGAAGTACGCTCCATCATCGGCTACAAGCCTTCTAAGGATCCCGGTGCCGATGAACTTCGTAACAAGAACATAAACGCTCCGAAGGAAGATCCGGAGGCAAAAAAAGATTTGGAAGGAGAAGCCAAAGATGAAACTTAAACATGATTTTAGTGGGTACGCCACTAAGACTAATCTTAAATGTTCCGACGGAAGAACGGTTCTAAAAGGCGCATTTAAACACCAGGACGGCAAGACGGTTCCGTTAGTGTGGCAGCATTTACACAACGATCCAAATAATATTTTGGGACATGCTGTCCTGAAGAATCGCGAGGACGGTGTTTATTGCTATTGCGCTTTTAACGATACCGATGCTGGAAAGACCTCAAAAGAACTGGTTACTCATGGAGATATTGTGTCGTTGTCAATATACGCTAATCAATTGAAAGAGCAGAACAAACAGGTTGTGCATGGAATAATTCGTGAAGTAAGCTTAGTTGTTTCCGGAGCAAATCCCGGCGCATTAATTGATGACGTTAGCTTTTCTCATAGCGACGGAACGGTCACAAAAGACGACACAGAGGTCATCATCTACACCGGTCTTGGCCTGGAATTATCACACGGGGACGATGATGAAGCGGATATTTCGCATGAAGGCAATGACGGGACGGCTAACGAGATATTTGACGCCCTTACCGAAGCGCAAAAGTCTGCCATTCATACCATGATAGCTCGGGGGTTGAATAATGATTCCGGCGGCGAAATCGTGCATGCCGGTTACGCCGAAGATGCTACGGTTGAAGATATTTTCAATACGTTGGACGAAACCCAGAAAACAGTAGTTTATGCGATGATCGCCCAGGCTCTCGTTGAAGGAGAAATGGCCCAATCCGATGAAGAAGGAGACACGGCCCTCAAACACAATAACAAAAAAGGAGATTCTACTATGAAAACAAATGTATTTGACCAGTCCGCTACAGATACCTCAAAGAATACACTGACTCATGCCCAGTTGTCGGAGATTCTTACCGACGCCAAACGTCATGGCTCTTTGAAAGACAGCTTCTTGATTCACGCTGCCGAGTACGGATTCGATCCGATCGACATCCTGTTCCCCGATGCAAGAAACGTTGATTCCGGTGGCCCACAGACCTACAAGCGTCCGGATGATTGGGTAAGCGATGTACTATCCAGTACAACCCACACTCCATTTTCCCGGATCAAAACCATGTTCGCCGATCTTACGGTAGAAGAAGCAAGAGCCAAGGGATATATCACCGGCAATCGTAAAAAAGAAGAGATTATTCCACTGATGAAGCGCATCACTACGCCGACAACCGTCTACAAGAAACAGAAACTGGATCGTGATGATCAGACTGACATTACCGATTTTGATGTTGTTGTCTGGTTAAAAAGAGAAATGCGCGGAATGCTGGACGAGGAGCTTGCAAGGGCGATCCTTATCGGTGATGGAAGGGACATCTCGGATGAAGATAAGATCAATGAGCAGAACATCCGCCCGATTGCGTTGGATGACGGAAGCTTCTTCGTGCATCGGTCAACCGTAAAGGGTGACACAAAGATCGACGACATTATCGACGAGTTCATCCGCGCACGCAAGTTCTACAAGGGTTCCGGTACTCCGGCTCTGTATACCTCAACGTCCCTTTTAACCGAGATGCTGTTGGTTAAGGACGGTATGGGTCGCAGAATCTACAGCAACGTTACAGAATTAGCTTCTGTGCTGCGCGTAAGCAAGATCGTCGAAGTTGAACTGATGAACGGGGTTGCCCGAACGGTTGGTACGGACGAATTGGAGCTTCTGGGTATTGTGGTTAACCTTAAGGATTACACAATCGGAGCAGATAAGGGCGGAGAAGTAAACATGTTTGACGATTTCGACATCGACTACAACCAGAACAAGTACCTGATTGAGACCCGCGTCTCCGGAGCACTGACCCGTCCGAAAGCCGCTTTAATTATGGAAAGAACGGCTGTAGGCTAAGCCAGGTCAAAATGGCAGCAAAGGAGAGACGGACAATGGGAAAATTTTACGGCATTATAGGTTATGTTGCTGAAACCACGGAAACCTCTCCTGGCGTATGGACAGAAGTCATAACCGAAAGAAACTATACCGGAGACGTTTTGAAAATCATCAGCAACTGGCGCGAAGGCGAGAATCTTAATTCTAACCTGAACGTTAATAACCGCCTTAGCATAGTCGCTGATCCGTTTGCTTATGAAAATTTTCACGCGATGCGATACATACAATGGATGGGCGCTAAATGGCAAATATCGTCAATAGAGGTTCAGCGCCCTCGATTAATTTTATCCATAGGAGGAGTGTACAATGAGCAGACGTCAGGAACTTCACGCTATATTAGTTGATTTGCTTGGAACCGGTAACGTATATTTTCAGCCACCAAGTACGGTGAAGATGAAATACCCGTGTATAGTATACAATCGAAGTTCGATCGATACACGGTTCGCCAATAATCAGTTATACAACCATCAATACAATTACACAGTAACCGTAATAGATTCAAATCCGGACAGCGACATTCCGGACAGAATTATCAGATTGCCGCTGTGTCGCTTTGACAGGCACTACACAGCGGACAATTTAAATCACGATGTTTTTAATGTCTATTATTAAGGAGGAAACAATAATGAGAATTACTTGGGATCAAACCGGAAAACGTTTTTATGAAACAGGTGTACGCCAGGGCGTTCTGTATCCCAGAACAGCCGACGGCCTTTATAATTTAGGAATCGCGTGGAATGGTCTGACCGGCATTACGGAAAGCCCTTCCGGAGCAGAGCCAACCCCTTTGTATGCCGACGATATTAAGTATTTAACCCTGATGTCAGCCGAAGAATTTGGCGCAACTATCGAAGCATTTACATATCCGGACGAATTTATGGTCTGCGACGGTTCCGGTGAACTGGCCGATGGCGTATACGTTGGTCAGCAGTCCAGGCAGGCTTTCGGGCTGTCTTACAGGACGGTTGTCGGCAACGACATCGAAATGAACGAGTTCGGATACAAATTGCATCTTATTTACGGAGCAGTAGCATCTCCGTCTGAGAAGGTGTACGGAACCATTAATGATTCGCCCGAAGCAATTACATTCTCATGGGAAGTAGCTACCACTCCCGTAAACGTGGGCGGATTTAAACCGACGGCCTCCATCACTATCGATTCAACTAAGGTTGATCCCGATAAGCTGAAAGCCTTTGAGGATATTCTGTACGGAAAAGACGATTCGGGCGGAGCCGGTACCGGAATTGAAGCCAGATTACCGCTTCCTGATGAAGTTGCAACATTATTTGCTGCGGCATAACACAATTAAAGAGAGGAGAAGTCAAAGATGATAAAAGTAGTTCTTAATGATAAAACCATTACCGTAAACAATGTGCGCGAACTGGATCAATATCTCGAAATCATGTTTAAAGAGGATCCCAACCCGGATGTCACGTTGACTTATGTGATTAGTCAGCAACCAACATCCAGACGCATGACAAGCAAACCAGACGCATGACAACCTGATTCAACAAATAACTGAAAGGAGAAAACACTATGTTAAAGAAAACAATGACTTACACGGATTTTGATGGCGTACAAAGAACGGAGGATTTCTACTTCAATCTTTCTAAGGCCGAAATTTTGGAAATGGAAATGGGAACTGCTGGCGGATTGGGAGAAATGCTCAAACGCATAGTGGCTGCCAAGGATACAAAAAAGATCATCAACACTTTCAAGGACATCGTTCTTAAAGCTTACGGAGAGAAGACGCCTGACGGAAAACGATTCGTTAAATCGAAAGAATTATCGGAAGCCTTCTCCCAGACTGAGGCTTACAGCGATTTATTCATGGAACTCGCTACCGACGGGAAGGCCGCTGCTGATTTTGTTAACGGCATAATTCCCCAAAGCGCCAAACAGTAATTTAAGAAAGGAGCAGGAGGATGTTAGAAATTCTTATACCTGGACAAGAATTGTATGACGAAGAAAAACAAGAATTCGTCACTACAAAGTCCCAGCATATTCAACTGGAGCATTCTCTTGTCTCCCTTTCTAAATGGGAATCAAAATGGCATAAGCCTTTTTTAGGAAAGGAAGACAAAACCAATGAAGAAATCATAGATTATATCCGGTGTATGACCATAACTCAGAATGTCAAACCGGATACTTATATATATCTTTCATCGGAGATATTTGACAGGATCACGGAATACATAAATGCTCCGATGACGGCAACGTGGTTTAACGATAGAGAAAATGCAAGACACAGCAGAGAAGTCATTACTGCCGAGATTATTTATTACTGGATGATTGTTCAGAATATACCGATGGAATGCCAGAAATGGCATTTAAACAGGCTTCTCACATTAATAAGGGTGTGCAATATTAAAAACAGCCCGCCTGCCAAACGAGGTAAAAAAGAAATGATTTCCGAAAGAAAAGCGCTAAACGAATCTCGCAGACAACAACTTAACACGAAAGGATAGGTGTTGATATGTTCAAAGAATACAATGCTCCAAATGTCGAATTACCGGTTGTAAATAACCCTGACGATGTTCCGTCCACGGTTATTGAAGAAATGAACGAAGGGAGTGGTGGCAATGAATACTAGGAGAAAATCGGCATTAGCAACGGTTGAAAAGATTTCGCCAAACAAAACCGTTCCCCGTACAGGCCCAGTCAGAAGATTAACTCCTCATTGTGTTGCTGGAAATTGCACAGTCGAGACTACTTTGGGCATTGCCGCTTTCCAGGCCGGTGGCGGCGCATCTACGAACTACGCCATAGGAGGCGACGGACGAATTGGTCTTGGAGTCGAAGAGACGAATCGTCCATGGACAACCTCGTCCTCGGTAAATGATCACGAAGCCATTACCTTTGAGATCGCAAACAACGGCGGTTCTCCTGACTGGACCATGAGCGATGCGGCTATCAACGCCTGGCTTAATCTGGCTGTAGAAACTGCACAGTTCTATGGCTTTAAGAAGGTAAGCTATCATGAAAAACCCGACAGCATTACGATCGCCAACGTTGAAACATGGATTAAGACGTGGGCTAAAGACGGCGAAATGATCATTACCCTTCACTGCTGGTATAAGAACAAGACATGTCCCGGACCGTACTTCATGCGTCAGATCCCATGGCTCGTATCCGAGATTAACCGGCGTCTTAACGGATCGGCCGCTACTTTGTTTACGAGCGGTAGTTCGACAGTCGTAACCGCCCCGGCAAGCGACACTGTGTCTTCCGGAAGCTGCAATTACACGGTTCGTATAACCGCCCAGGCATTAAATGTCCGTAAAGGTCCGGGAACGGATTACCAACCGCCGGTTCGGACGTTGGTCAACGATAAGAACCTCTATACCATTGTTGAAGAGTCAACGGGTAAAGGCGCGACAAAGTGGGGGCGCCTCAAGTCTGGCCTTGGCTGGATCAGTTTAGACTACACAATAAAGAGTTAGAAGGAGGCCGGTCAAAATGGGAGCAATCTCTTTCAATCATCGCGGGAATTTCAATAATACTGAAAAGTTTCTTAGGGGCTATAACGCGCGTAAGATACTGAATGTTCTTGAGAGGTATGGACAAAGAGGCGTGCAGGTGCTTTCCGCAGCTACTCCCATAGATTCCGGCACAACCGCCTCCTCTTGGAATTATACGGTAGGTTCCTCTGGAGATTCCTACACTATTACGTGGACAAATTCCAATCTTACAACGGCGGGGACGCCTATAGCCATATTGATACAGTACGGCCACGGCACCCGTCAGGGAGGATATGTTCAGGGGCAAGATTTCATTAATCCGGCCCTTCGACCCGTATTTGACACAATTGTGGAGGAAGCATGGAAGGAGGTTAGAAGTCTATGAGTAGAGAAATCGACGAACGGATTGTTCAGATGCAATTCAACAACAACGATTTTGAAAGCGGAATTAAGACCAGCCTCAGCTCCATAGACAACCTTAAACACAGCCTGTCTAACATGGAAGGAGCCAAAGGGTTTGACGAGGTATCCAGTTCAGCCACAAAGTTGGGTTGGGATTTCGATGCATTACAGGTTATCGCAGTAACCGCTCTTGTAAAAATAACGGACGCCATGATTGATTTCGGCATAAACGCTGCCAAGTTCCTGGTTCTAGACCAGTTTACTGCTGGCTTTACTAAGTATGAACAACAGATCGAAGCCGTTCAAACCATCATGAACGCGACCGGTAAAGGAATCGAAGAAGTTACCGGTTATATGGATCAGTTAATGTGGTTTACTGACGAGACAAGCTACCGCTACATGGACATGGTGCGTAACATCGGAAAATTCACTTCTGCTGGTGTCGAATTAAGTGTTGCCACCGAGGCAATGCAAGGTATTTCGGTTTGGGCAGCTCTTTCCGGTAAGGGAATACAAGGTGCAGAAACTGCTATGGAGGCCCTTTCGGTATCAATTGGTAAAGGGGCAGTCAAGCTTCAAGAATGGAGACGACTTGAGCAGGCCAACATGGGCACCATGGAATTTAAACAAGTTGTTTTGGATTCTGCTGTTGCCTTAGGAACCCTTACGAAAAAAGGCGAGAACTACATTGCTAAATATGTCGACCCCCTTTCTGGTAAAATTAAGCCAATGGAAGTATCTCTTACCGACTTTGGAACAGCGTTGAAAGCCGGATGGTTCAATTCGGAAGTACTTCTGGAGTCGCTTGGTAAATATGGCGCATACTCGTCAATTGTTTCGCAGGCAACTGAAGAAATGGGCATTACGGCCATAGAAGCAATGGCCAGGATTGATGCGTATGCCGAGGGAGGCAGTGAGGCTTTAAAAGAGTTAGGTGAGTTGTCGGAGGAAGTAAAAACTCAGATCGACGGGATGGCCTACACTACGTTTGAACTTGGTAACAAGGCTTTTAAAGCAGCTCAGCAGGCCAAAAGCCTTACGGATGTAATAAATTTCTTAGGGGATGCCATTAGTACCGGATGGATGCAAACATTTGATACTGTAATTGGTAACTTTGACGAAGCGGTAGAGATGTGGTCGGAACTGGCCGAAGTATTATATGACGTATTCGTCGAAAGTGGAAACGTTCGTAATGAAATGCTCAGCTTATGGAAAGAAATGGGCGGCAGGGACGTGCTTCTTGAAGGAATTACCAACATTGGACGATCACTACTTTCCATTATCGAAGCAATAGGTGCTGCATGGGAACAGATATTTCCACCAATGGCAGCAGAAAGACTTTTAGAAATAACCGAAAGTTTTAGGAATTTTACAGAGAGGTTATTAATCGGCGAAGAAACATCAGTCAACTTAACAAGGATTTTTGCAGGTTTATTTGCGGCTTTAGACCTTGTCCGAATGGTTGTTTCTACCGTATTTGAAGTTTTCGGAAATCTGATTGGTATATTTGTACCTGTTGGAGGAGGAATTCTTGGTGTTGTGGCCGGTCTTGGTGATCTAATCGTAGCTTTTCGAGACATAATTAAGGAAAGCGCGATATTTGAAAAAGCCGTCGAAGCAATTGGTAAAGTTCTTGGTGTTGTTGCTTACGCCATAAACGAAGCATGGAAAAAAATAGTTGAAGTGTTTCAATGGGCTGCTGGGATAATTACCCCAATTGCTGAAAAAGTCAGAGATGCTTTGAGTGAGGTTTTTAACAGTGCAAGTTTTGCCAATGCTGTTGAAATTATGTCTGGCTTACTAATGAAAGCTAAAGAAGCCATAGACAAAGCTGCCGATGGAATCAAGGTTGCAATCGACAGACTCAAAAACTTTTTCAGTCAATTTGGCGATATAGACCTTAATCCATTAAAAAGATTTAGCGTTGATACAGAAGCCGCTTTTGCGCCTTTCGTGGCTATTGGCGACTTTTTTAAAAAAGCCTGGGAAAAGATTGTCGGAGTGTTTACATGGATTGTAGAAACGATTCCTCCACTGATCGGGAAGATAAAAAATGCATTAGGAGGATTTCTCGATTTCCTGGGCGAAGCGTTCAGCAAAGGCGACATGACAACCGTCTTGGCCGTTCTTGACTCGGTGTTAGTTAGTGGTATACTAGCTGCTCTTATGCAGTTTATGAAAATATTAAAAGATCTAACTAAAGACGCCGGAAGCATTATGAAAAGTATAACCGGCATCTTAGACGCAGTTCGCGACTCTCTCAAAGCATACCAGACAACCCTAAAAGCAAAAGCATTAAAAGATATTGGAATTGCCGTTGGTATACTTGCGGCGTCATTGCTTGTATTATCTACGTTAGATGGTCCAACGATGGCTAAATCTTTAGCTGGAATTTCGGTGCTATTTGCCGATCTTGCGGGCATAATGTTAGTCCTTTCTAAAAATATGGGTACCGTTGATTTGGTTGGGGTGGCTTCTAAAATGATAGCTATTTCGGCAGCAGTTCTAATTCTTTCGGCCGCTTTAAAAAACATTGCCGATCTGGATACCGATGCTTTAATACGAGGAATTGTTGGCATAGGCTCTCTAACCGCGATATTGGTCCAGGTTTTCAAAACACTGTCCAATAATTCCACGGAACTTACCAGCGGTGCAGGGGCGTTAGTTGTTTTCGCCGCCGCCGTTTTGGTTCTTTCATCCGCAGTTAAAGTGCTAGCCGGAATCGATCTTTTAAGTCTGGTTTCAGGACTAGGCGGTCTTGGCGTAATTATGGTGGAACTTGGACTCTTCACAAAATATGCCGATCCTAAAAAACTACAGGAAACTGGCGGTTCCATACTTTTAATGTCAATATCCCTCAATGCTTTAGTTGCCGTTGTAAAAACGATGGGTAAAATGGACTTCGAGGCGCTGGTCAAAGGTCTAAGCGGTTTGGGCATAATGTTGTTGGAATTGGGTATCTTTACCAAACTTGTTGATGCCCGTAAATTAGAGGATACCAAAAATTCTTTAATTGCTTTATCGTTGGCACTTAAGATTATGGCTTCGGTAGTCAAAGATTTCGGCAGTATGGATTTTGAACAACTGCGCCAGGGACTGGGCGGATTGGGTGTTGTTTTAGTTGAACTGGCACTTTTTACAAAATTGGCCGATCCGGAAAAACTACAAAAAACCGGGGCGTCCATGCTTGCTCTTTCAGCCTCTTTAGTTGTAATTTCAGCGGCCATGAAACTCTTTGGCGGAATGTCTTGGGAGGAACTCGCTAAAGGCCTGGTGTCTTTATCTGTTGCTTTAGGTGCCATGGCGATAGCGTCAAAAGTTATGGAAGGTACTACCGAAGGCGCTGCTTCTATGTTAATAATGGCTGCGGCAATTTTAGTACTATCTCCTGCTTTGAAAATTTTAGGCGGAATGAGCCTTGCTCAAATAGGAACAGCTCTTATAGCCCTTGCCGGGGCTTTTGTTGTTTTAGGAGTAGCCGGAGCAGTATTATCCCCTCTTGCACCCATAATATTAACTTTGTCAGGGAGCATAGCGCTACTTGGTGTTGGTGTTTTAGCAATAGGTGTTGGGTTGGTAGCTTTTGCTGCCGGTCTAGCTGCTTTATCGGTGGGCGCAACTGCCGGAACAGCGGCTATCGTTTTCCTGTTTTCTTCCATTATAGGCCTTATACCCGTGGCGGCAGAGGCTCTTGGTAAGGGCCTTGTTATATTTGTAAAGTCCGTAGGCGACGCCTTTGTGTCGTTAGCTCAGGCTATCGGTGTTGGAGCGCCTATGATTGCTTCTGCTATGGGAACTTTCATTAGCGAGATTCTCCAGGTTCTTATGGATCTGGCCCCGCAATTTGTGGAGATAATGTTTACGTTTCTCGAAAACATATTGAATGCTTTTGTTGTATACACTCCGCAGATTTTGGATACGGTATTTAACTTTCTTGAAAGGTTGTTGGATTCCTTTCTTGCATATGCCCCGAAATTAATTGCAGCTGGAGTTCAGATAATTCTAAACTTGCTTGACGGTATTTTAAGCTCTATTGGTAAAATTACTGCCACAGCATTGCAGATCATGTCCGAATTCTTGAAGGGTATTGCAGCTGGTATTCCCGGCATAATAACATCTGCGGTAGATATTGTGGTGGCGTTCATTAATACCTTAGCCGAGCAAACCGTCAGGCTGGTAGACGCCGGATTTAAGATGATAATTAACTTCCTAAACGGCTTAGCCGATGCAATTCGTGAAAATACGCCTTTACTCATTGATGCTATCGCCAACCTGGCGCTTGCCATTATAGAGGGATTAACTGGCGGAATAGCCGCGGGGGTTACAAGAGTTGTAAACACCGTTAAGGAGTTGGCTGTCTCCTTAATTGATGGCTTTAAAAATATGCTCGGGATTAATTCCCCATCAAAAGTGTTCGACAGTTTAGGCGATAATATCGTCGTCGGATTGATTAATGGGATAATATCCAGAGTCAGCGAAGCGGTTAATGCTATCAAGAATCTGGGCAGTAGTCTGATTTCAGGATTCCAAAACGCAATAGACGCTCATTCCCCCTCAAGAGTTTTTCAGAAACTTGGTGGGTACATCGATGATGGTGTAATCAGCGGAATATCTGATGGCGCAAAAGACGCTAAGAAAGCCAGCGAGAATCTAGGAAGCGGCATAATCGACGCGTTTAAAGAAGTCATGGGCATCCATTCTCCCTCCGAAGAATTTAAAAAGTTAGGCAACTACACGGTACAAGGCTGGGTCGCCGGAGAAGAAGAGGAATCCGCTGAGGCCGAGAAAGCTGCCAGAGAGTTTGCAAATGGCGTTATACGGGCTGCGTACGAAGCGTTCGACGTCTCGGGCGGATCGTCAAAGATATTTGAAAGTCTGGGTGTTGCTAACGCGCAAGGTCTAATAACCGGTATAAATAAGATGGGAGCAGGCATTAAAGCCGCGCTGTCCAGAACATTTGCCGGTAAAGAAAATGAGGAGACCTTAAAAAACATAACCGGTATAGTTGACGAGGCTTTAACAACAATCGAGAGCAGACTGACAACCTACACCGATATCGCTACTGATCGTTTCAGTCGTATAAACAGAGAAACTGAGACAAGCGTTCAAGATATGATTGATAATCTTAAATACAACCAGTTAGCGATAGTCGAATGGACAGAGAACATTGGGATATTGATTGAGCGTGGTCTTAACGATGGTCTTATTGAAGAATTACGAAACGCCGGGCCAAATTCCGCAGCCGAAGTAAAGGCTCTGGTTGAAGCTTCCGACGAACAGATACAAGAACTAAATACCGTAATGGAGGCTGGCGGTGCCGTAGCTACTCAGGCTCTTGTTGCCTCTGTGGCCGAAGGTCAACCGTATATGGGCCTCGAAGGTCAGGCCCTCGTCAACGCAATGGCTGGCGGTTTGAGTGAAGCAACTACAGTTGGCGAAGCAATGTCCCTGATACTTGCTCAAGCGCAACAGATAGGCACCGAATCAGCACTAAACTTTGAATCTTTAGGATCGCAGATAACCGACGCAATGCAGACCGGTATGGAAGCAGGAACGCAGGGAATGGTCGACGCACTAATCCAAGCTCTTGAGGGCATAGAAACCGAAGTGCTTCCTGCTGCTGAAAAAGCTGGTGGAGGAGCTGGTGGAGGGGTCAAGAAAGGCGCAAAAGACAAACTCACCGACGAAGATTTTATCAGTGATCCCATTGAAGCAGAATTGACCGTTGCCGAAGCAAGAGGAACAGAAAAAGGTGAGCAGACTGGTGCGTCCATAGCAACGTCCGTTATTACAGGTCTCGAAGGTAAAAAAGGAGTATTTGGTAAAGTAGGAAGCGATTTTGGAATAGGCTTTTCTGACTATTTGAAGTCTACATCCGTCGACGCTGACAAATCAGCAAAGCACGTTGGTACAGCAGCCATCGCCGGTTTAAAATCTAATGTCGACGAGTATGCTACAGCAGGAAAAACGTTCGGAAAAGACTTCGCAACAAACCTTATGAATACCGATACAGATGCTAATACTGCTGGAACCACTGTGACGACTAAAGCCTTGGACGGAATCACTTCTAATACTCCAGAATACGGAAACGCTGGTAAGATTGATGGCACAGATTTCTCAAACAATTTGGAATCGACTGCCCCCATAGCCAATACCGCAGGCGTTGATGTGACGGCTAAAGCTTTAGAAGGAATCTCGTCTAACGTCGATGAGTACAAGCAGGCAGGTGTAAATGCTGCTCAAGGGTTTATTGATGGGATAGACAGCATGGTTGAAAAGGCGGCTGAGATTGCCCGGAAATTGGCAAGAGCCGCCAGGGAAGCAATAGAGGATGAATTGGACGAGCACTCCCCCTCCAGAGTATTCTACCGAATAGGTTCGTTCACAGGCGAAGGTTTCGTCAACGGTCTCGACAGCATGACCGATAAGGTTGCATCGTCGGCTACCAATATGGGTTCGACGGCTATCGACCGAATTAAACAGGCGATCGCGACTATCACCGACACCATCGAGCAGGATCTTGACTTGTCACCGACCATCACTCCCGTGGTCAACCTGTCTGAGGTTCAAAATGGGATGGATTTACTCCGGCGAACGATGGCAAAGGAAGATCTCAGTCCGACCGCAAACAATGCCAATAGGATTTCAGCACTAATGAGCGGTACTACAAGTACGGCTAATGCGGTAGGGTCACAAGCAACCACAGCAACAGGTATGTCATTCGTACAGAACAACTACTCGCCTAAGGCACTTACCCGTTTGGAGATTTACCGGCAAACTAAGAACCAATTTGCACAACTGAAAGGACTGATCGAAGGAGTATGATAAACAGTGTAAAAGTTATAAATTATACGGGCGATGAATTAGTTATGGAATTAAGGAATCCGGAGAAATCTGGGTTCCTTGTTTACAATATGACCGGTATTGGGCCCGAAAAAGCAGAAATAAGAACAACTGATATTGTTACGTCTGACGGAGGTTTTTATAATTCATCCCGTCTTCCTTCAAGAAACATCGTGTTGGGTTTGATATTTGCTTCTTGGTCAGGAAAAACAGTGGAAGAAATCCGACATGAGTCTTATAGGTATTTCCCAATCAAAAAGCCATTAACTCTTGTTATTGAAGGCGACGAACGAATAAGTGAAATCACCGGTTATGTGGAATCAAACGAGCCAGTGATATTTACCAGTCAAGTTTATACGCAATTATCCATCATTTGTCCATACCCTTTCTTTTACGACGGAGGACCAAACGGGCTCGACATTACGATATTTTCCGGTATTGATCCGGTATTTGAGTTTCCGTTTTCGAATGAAAGTGTCCCAGCCGTCAGCGCCCTTCCAAGAAATTTATTTGTTCTGAATCAGTATCAGGCCCAAAAAAGTGCTGGCACCTTATCGTATGAAATTGATTTTCCAGATATTGTAATCACTTCTTCCGGCGTTAATAATGATGTATATATAGGATCCAATGAATCATATTCTACAGATACTAGATACGCTATTACGCCAGGCGAGACATATACCATAAGCATTGAATCTGTCGTTGCGTCTAACCCTGGTAATGTAAATACTATGTATATGCAGCCTTTGTTTTTTAACAACGATGTATTTGTATCATTGGGACCGAAAACAAACATAGCCAATTCTAAAACTAATGGTTTTATATACGTTACCGCGAATCGTGTAGGAGTTCGTTTTGGGTGGACACAGTTAAGCGCTGCGATAAACGAAACACTTACCATTTCCAAAATAAAATTAGAAGCAGGAGGAAGCGCAACGGCCTGGTTACCAGCACCAGAAGATACTACAGTTATAGAAGATGTTGAAACGGAATTGCTTATAATGGGTGAAATTAAAAACCGTTCCGAAGAAATAGTAACATACTCCGGAGATTCAGAGATAGGCATCACAATTATCATGGACGCTATTGGCCCAGTAGAAAACGTTATAATCCATAATGTATTAACTCGTGAGCGAATGACCATCGATACCAATATTCTAAAAACTATTACCGGTTCAAGTATCGTTGCAGGGGACAGGATTATAATATCCACGGTCACGGGAACTAAATCAATAAGATTATTGCGTAATGGTGTCTATACTAACATTCTTAACGTTCTTGGGAAAAATATATCGTGGTTCCAGTTATCCAAAGGTGATAACGTCTTTGCGTTTGAAGCCGAATACGGACAGGAAAATTTATTTTTTAGAATCGAAAATCGAATAATTTACGAGGGGGTATAACGCCCTTCCAAACAGGAAAAATTTTTAAAAAGGAGCGTGATTTATGGAGCTTTATATTCTCAATCAGGAGTTTCAAGTACTCACTGTCATAGACGCTTTTGAATCGTTTATTTGGACTGACAGATATAACGCTTATGGCGATTTTGAATTGTATTTGGCAGTTCAAAGCGATATCTTAGAATATGCTAATCAAGATTTCTATTTGTATTATCCCCCATCTGAACGATTGATGTTCATAGAACAGCGAACCATATCTACTGATACAGAAAGCGGTAGGCATTTGACTATTAGTGGAAGATCTCTGGAAAGTATTCTGGACAGACGGATAGTATGGACACAAACAATCTTAACGGGGAATGTCCAAAATGCAGTACAACGTTTATTAAACGACAATATAATTAACCCTGCAAACACTGATCGGAAGATATCCAACTTTATATTTGAAGCGTCGACTGATCCGACCGTAACAAGTTTAAAAATAACAAGCGCTCAATTTACAGGAACGAGTTTGTACGAGGCTATTAAATCGTTATGCGATAATCAAAATTTAGGGTTTAAAGTTGTGTTAAACAACAGTAATCAATTTGTATTTAGTTTATACATGGGTGTTGATAGATCATACTCGCAAGATGATAATTCGTATGTTATATTTTCTCCCGATTTTGATAATATCACAAATAGTAATTACTTAGAATCGAATAAAGTCCTTAAAAACATAGCTTTAATTGCTGGAGAGGATGAAGGACTTGATCGTAGAACGGCTGCAATATCAACTGTCGGTCCAGGCGAAGCCTCAGGGCTTTTAAGAAGAGAACTATTTGTTGACGCCAGGGATATTTCATCCAATCAAGGATCAGGCGAAGAGCTCACGGACGAAGAATACATTTCTCTACTTGAACAACGAGGATATGAGAAAATGGTTGATTACGTTTTTGTTAAGTCTTTTGAAGGCGACGTTGATTCCGAAAGAATGTTTGTTTATGGTGAAGATTTCTTCTTAGGAGATGTTGTTCAAATTGTTAATGAGTTCGGAATCGAAGCTACTACAAGAATCGCGGAGCTTATATTTTCAAGTAATAACGAAGGAAATACTATCGTTCCGACGTTCAATATTACTTCTTAGAAAGGGGGCACACACTAATGGCTTTTACTTTTGGTTTTTATAATTCGTTAAATGGCGACAGAAAATACAACGCTATTGAAATGTCCAGTATATTTGACGGTATCATAAAAGACGGTATATTTATGTCAATTGGTACCGCTATGATGGTTACCGTTGGATCAGGAATGACCGTTAATGTTGGTATTGGTCGCGCTTGGTTTAATCATACCTGGACATTAAATGATGCTTTATATCCTATTACGATTGACCGATCGGAAGTATTACAAGATCGAATTGATATTATAGCGCTACAGATCGACTCAAGCGTTGCAGTTCGAACAAATTCATTCGTCGTTATAAAAGGAGTGGCGTCATCAACACCGGTTGCTCCGGCACTAATTCTTACGGATACACTTAAACAATATGCCTTGTGTGAGGTTTACGTTACAAGAGGATCTAGCAGTATAACCCCAGGTAATATTACAAATCGTGTCGGTACAAGCACCACTCCTTTTATAACAGGCATCTTGGAGACAATGGATATTGATGCTCTGCTTGTTAAATGGGAAGCACAATTCGGTAGCTGGCATCAAACAAAACGCGATGAATTTCAGGCGTGGTTTCAATCGCTAAGGGATATTCTGGACGAGGACGCTATAACTGCTCTAACCTTGAGGGTTCTTGATCTTGAGGAAGGTTTTGAAGAGCTAAAAAAATCTGTGAGTGATGGAAAAGAACAGGTTGCCGCAGCCATCACTCTACAAGGGGTTATTACTGCGGCAACAGCAACTTTTGCCCAAATGGCCACAAACATTAAAGCCATTATTAGAGGGTCCGGCACAGCCTTGGCAAGCCACGTACTATCGCCATATACCTTCACTAACAGCACGGGCGTTCAGTTGACCGGAACGATCCCGTCTAAGGCAGCAGCAACCATAACGCCTGGAACATCGGCTCAAACATTAGCCGCCGGACAATACCTAAGTGGAGCACATACAATCGCCAATCTTGGGGGTACTGCTACAGCCGGTCAGGTGTTAGCCACGGCCACATTCAGCTCAAACAACGCTGGACGAGCAGTTCAGGGAACTATTCCATCCAGAGGAGCCGCTACGATTAACCCAAGTACCTCGCAACAAGTAATACCAGCTGGACAGTTTCTTAGCGGCGCTCAGACTATTCCAGGGGCTAGTACACTTGTCGCAGCCAATATCAAAAAAGGCGTCAGCATATTTGGCGTGACTGGAACTTGGGAAGGATTTGTTCCGACCACAACGGACATCTTCAACAATGGCACATGGCAATTTAATCCGATATTTGGTACCAATTGGGGTTCAAGTATTATCTCAGAATCAGGTATGATACGTATTGCAAGTACTCAAAATGCTCCAACCTTGAGCTATTTAAAAACAGCTGGATTTGCTATCGATAGGTTTAATCTGAGTGGATTTACAAGGCTCAGCATTGAATTGGATTCTTCGTCTGGAACTTTGTGGAATGATTACATATTACTAATGCATCATGGTACTACCAAAAATCTTGATCCGGCAACTGGTGGAGTTACTACTAACACACTGATAACTAGTGTTACAAGAGACACGCCAACTGCTGGAAGACGTGTATTATGGGGTAGTTTCTCGGGAATACAATTAAATAATTATTTGTTTTTTACACTCGGTTCTATGAACCCTGGCGTACGAATCTATAGAATTTGGTTATCGTAGAATGTGACAGAGCAAACAGTAACTTGCTACTTATGTAGCTTATCAAACAACCAAGAAAGAGAGGAAACTATCATGAGTAAAAACACAAGACCCGTCGGAGGACCAACTAATCCTTACGGACCAGCAACAGGGGTGTCAACTCCAGAACCAAAGAACGAAGCGTTAAGCGACAGCCGATACACAGGGTCAGTAAAGCCCGGAACCAGCAACGCAACATCGCCGGGACATGCAGAAGGCGGTCCTGGTCACACTGATTGCGACGATTGTTAACCCAACAATTTCATGCCATTACAAAACGATTAAAAGGAGAATTTTCATGGACTTTAACGCAGCAATAATGCCACTCATAACGATCGTGTGTTCGGTCGTTGCCTCTGGTGGGTTTTGGACATACTTGTCAAAACACACGGACAAAAAAGGTGCATCAACAAAAATGCTTCTTGGTATCGGTCACGACAGGATCATTCATCTGTGCATTAAATACCTCGAACGTGGATGGATAACACACGACGAACTCGAAAATCTTCACGATTACCTGTATGTTCCGTATAAGGAATTGGGCGGCAATGGAACTGCCGAACGCCTAATGAAGAGGGTCGATTCGCTAAAGATCATGAATCCAATTCCGTCACAAATTAAAAAGGAGGAGTCAAAATGACAGAATTTATTAACTGGTCAACACTTGCTACATATGGGGGAGCCCTAGCAATGGTGTTAGTATTAACCCAGTTCACCAAAGATCTACCCTTCACGAAGGATATACCCACTCAAATCTGGAGCTATATTTTGGCGTTCGTAGTGCTGATCATGGCTAACGCGTTTACCACTGGTCTCAGCCTCAACGTCATAGCTCAGATTATATTTAATGCGGTGATAATTAGCATCGCGGCCAATGGCGGCTACAGCGCCATCTCAAGAATTTCAGGCACTACTACGGACGGTAACTTGCTGGTTGATACTTCAAATTTATCGACGGATATTTATAGGTTAGAATTAGACACCGTCGATGACTTGGCAGATAAGAAGACAGTCACCTTGGCTGTCCGATCCGTAGAAGGACTCTCGCACTTATAACACAGGGTATAGTGAGAGAAAACTGAAAGGAGAAGAAGGAACGATGAAACTCACCAAACTAATCAACAAATCAGAAATCGAATTGGAGAAGGAGGACTTGATCGCTGAAATGCGCACAATGGATCCAACAACAAGTGACTACACTAAACTGTTAGGACTAGTCGAGAGACTTGACGGGCTTGAAAAGAGCAAGCGTAAAGTTAGTCCCGACGCAATCCTAACCGGGGTGTTTACTCTACTTGAGATTGGACTTATCATGCAGCACGAGCGGTTAAACGTGATATCTACTAAAGCGTTTCAAAGGTTGACTAGGTGGCGTGTGTAACAACACGCCTTCTTTTTTTGCTATCTATATTTCAAACATAAATGTCGGTAGAGAAGGGAGTCCACATTCTACATCCTGGTACAATGTACATGACAATTACGAATGCAAAGAAGAAAAGCAAGGTTATACCGATTTTAAATAAGCGAACATCAGCGGGAGTTAGGGGTGAAGAAGTTTTACTTTTTTCTCCCGCATTAATTTGACAATAATTCGAAGGAGGATTAATTATGAGTCAATCACCTTTTTTAGGGATATACAGAACCGAAGACGGCAAACTCATTGACGTTGCAACTAATGAGGAAATAATCCCGTCGCAGATCAAACCAAATATGACGCCCTGGTACGGACGATTTTATGATAAGGACGGAGTAGAACATGACGTTCGTGATTTCATTGGTGGTGGCGGAGGATCCGGTGGCACGAGCGATTTATTGTGGCGACCAACGGTTTCGGAACTCGGTACTATATCTTGGATACGATCTCAATCAACTACTACTCCTGCGAGTCAGAACATCAGAGGACCAAAAGGTGATAGTTATGATCCTGCGGAATTCACAGCACTAAGAGTCGATGTGACTAATTTGCGAGGTGAGGCCACGGCTAAGTGGATTTTGCTCAATACCGTTGATGCCCGCAGTCTCGCAAATGCCCAGGATATTCATAACAATCTTGATAAGATCGAACAGATAGAAGCGACTATCGGTACGCTCAACAATACACTGGAGGTGCGATTAAATGGCCAATAACACTTTATCAGAAAACATCACACGGACGATCAATGATTTTGATGATATTAAAGCGGCGATAATTGAAAAAGGTGTATCGGTTCCAGCCAGCACGCCCACCAATAAATACGGGAGCAAAATAAGGCAGATAGAGGGCGGCGCCCCGACACCAAAGGACGTATATGCGATTACAAGACCAGCGGATTGGCTTACAATGCCAGAAGTTACAGAAAACGAAATATATTTGCTATTGCATTTAAAGGCGCCAGCAGAAAATTTGGTGTCATTCACGGTTAAATGTTCTGGCGATTTCACTGTTGAGTATGGAACTGTTGCGGGTAATATGTTCGTCCCAACGGATAGTAAGACAATTAGATCCGCGTATGCTTTTGCAGAGGCTTTTTTATATGATGATTGGTCGGATGAAACAAGTGCGGGAAATAGACAGGTGATGCTGCGTGTTACGGGAGAAGCTATAACAGAGTTTTATTCACTGGTATTTCCAGATAGAAACTATTCGACTTTTATGGCATGGAACATTGTTGATATAAGAGCAAATTTGCCTTTTTGTACCTCGTTTGCACTAGGAGCAACGTCAACGGCCAATCCCACACGAGCGTTACAATTTTTGAGATATTTTAGTTTAGAGGGAACTAATAACATATCAAATCTCAACTACATGTTTGCTTATTGTCGTTCGCTACTGGCAGTACTTGCGTTGGACACTTCAAAAGCTATTTCCGCCCAAAGTACGTTTAGATATTGTGGATCATTAATAAGTTTGCCTGAGGACTGCGACTTTAGCAAAATCACAGATACAGCTTATATGTTTTCAAATAGTGCTTCTATAGCAGATTTAAGCATGTATAGATTTGATTCTCTTGTAGATGCCACTCATATGTTTTCTTATTGTTTCTCTTTAAGACGTATACCAATTCTGAATTCAAATACAATTACGACTGTGTCATCCATGTTGTATGAGGCTTATGCGGTCGAATCAATAACGATTGATCTTACGAATACGAATATTGCTTCGAATATGTTTACTAACAACTACAATTTATCAGAAATTTTATTAATTGGGGTTGGTAGTAGTTCGCCAACTTCTTTTTCGTTACGCTATTCAAGTATGACGGAAACGTCGCTCGCGGCCTTCTTTCAGACATTACCAACAATAACAAATGGGAGTACTATAACCATAACATATACTCCCGCAGCAATATCCGCGAATATTGAAGCAGTAAAGACTATTGCAACAGATAAAGGATGGGACATATAAGATGAGATATACCATTCGTCCTTGCGAGGAAACTATAGCTCAATTGGGAAGAGCACCACGATGAATCGTGGAGGTTAGGGGTTCGAGACCCCTTAGTTTTCTTTTTATTCGCAAGAAAAACATAGGCTATAATAGAAAAATAAAAGGAGGAATTTATTATGACACTAAAAACCGTAAAGAACATTATTAGGGGTGTAGCAATTGCACAAGCGATATTAGCCCCGGGTTTGATGATCATTGGTCACATAACAGGTAATAAAAATATGAAAAACGTTGGAATTGCATGGTGTGGATTAATAGCATTAGATACGGGCAGGACATCGTGGATCGCAATTGACGCCATCTATGAGGTAGAGGGTTTAAAGGATGATATGATAATCTGAAAATTTAAAGGGAGAGAGCTTAGGCTCTTTTCTTTTCGCATTGATAACATAGGCTATAATGAAACTGATAAACGTGTTTGAAAGGAGAATCTATGAACCATATAACTAAAAGGGTAGTAGTAGGATGGCTATTGGACATACTCATGGTGGTATTAACCAATGGTTGGTGGCTAATTTGGATACTTATCAGATATTTAAGAAGTTTGGAAGGGGGAGCTTAGGCTTCTTCTTTTTTATTCGCACTGATAACATAGTGTATAATGAAACTAATAAACATATTTTAAAGGAGGAATCACTATGTTAAAAGAAATATTATGGAAAATTTGTAACGATTACAAGGACAGGATTATTATTACTTTGATAACGGTAGGAATCGTAATTGCAATGCTAATGGCGAGGATGCCTAAACCAAAGGAAAGTACTGCTGCTGAAAGAATCAGCGAATGGTGCGTAACATTTGACAATCTGGAGGACGCGCTTGAAATGTTTAAAGAATTAGAAGGGAAATGTGACGAAGCTAATAAAGGCGAAGTGGCTATATTCAGCGGTGCAGCTGGAAAATACGTAGTTATAGGCTTATAAAGCAAAGGGCATAGTCCCTTTCTTTTCGCGCCGATAACATAGCGTATAATAGAAAGAAAATGTATTTGAAAGGGGTAATAACTATGAAAAAACGAGGAACATTTGGATTGATATTTGATTTTATCATGACGATATTAACCGGGGGATTATGGTTACTTTGGATACTTATCAGATATTTAAGAAATTCGCCAGGAGGAGCTTAGGCTCTTCTTTTTTTATTCGCGCCGATAACATAGGCTATAATAGAAAAATAAAAGGAGGAATTTATCATGAAAACGACAGTTAAAAAAAGAACAGTTGCAACGTTTAGGGGTGAAAAGATTGCCGAGGTAAAATTAGAAGCAGAAAGTTATGCTGCGGCAATTTCCACAGTCAAAACGTTGCTCAGGAATTTAAGAACGATGGAAAAACTAGATAAAAATCCAACATTTGAAACATTCTCGGGAGAAGCTTAGGCTTCTTCTTTTTGCTCGCGAAAAAAACACAGGCTATAATAGAAAGATATGTAATCTTATACGATCTTTACATATCGTAAATTGGCGATTCAGCCAGTAGGTATTCACCTACGCAGTAGTATAAGATTACAAGTCTTTTTATTTTTATCTAATCCGTCGCTAAAATAACACAGCCTATAATGAAACTGAAATTATATTTGAAAGCGAGGATTAAGTGATGAACGGAAAAGAATTACAAATAAAGAGGAAGAGCTTAGGCCTAACCTGTGACGACATCACTAAATACATTTATGTAACTAGGCAAACAATAAGCAACATGGAGTTGGGTAGGACCAATAATAAAAAGCTTATATCTAGATACGAAAATGTACTACAGAGAATTGAAAGGGAGAGAGCTTAGGCTCTTTTCTTTTTTATTTAAATATATCGATAGTATTCAAAGGAGAATAAAATTATGGATCCAAATTATTCCTTGACATATTTGTTTCGAGATGATACATTTTCTATATCGGACACCACAAAAATAGTGGAAAAAATGAAACAAATAAAAACTTTAGAAAAGAAATACGGAGAACAAATTAAATTTAGAAAGGACGGTAGACAGTGCTATGTGTTAATCAACCGGAAACAGATAGCAGGCAGTACTTTAGACGGACTTTACGAGAAGTTATGGGAATTAGAATACGGAAGGCAGAACGCTTCGTTGAGCGATCTCTATCCGGAATTTATGCTCTGGAAAAGGGATTCTATCGGAGCGTCAGCTCAAACTTTACGCTATTACCGAACATTATGGGAAGACTTCTTGGATAATACCCCTATAAGTGAAATCCCGTTGGCCGAGCTTAAGGTTAAGGATTTTACCACTTATTTCAGGTCCATTACCAGGAAACGAAATATTACTAAGAAACGGTTTGTTAATCTCAAATCACTCTTAAATGGTATTTATGCCTATGCAATTGAGGACGAGCTGGTGGATTGTAACCCTATTCGCGATGTCAATTGCAAACAGCTCACTTTTAAACCGGTGAACAATAACGATGAAGTATTTACCATAGAAGAACGGAACCGACTTCTTGCCCATTTGGAACTCGATGACGGTATCTACTCTCTCGCTATCCAGTTGGCGTTTCATCTTGTTGCTCGGATTGGGGAGTTGTTAGCTTTGCGCTTCGATGACATATCTGGTAACTCAATCCGCATACAAGGACAATATCTATCTATTATTGAAATGAATGATGATTTGTCTTTTACCAGCAGGGAATGTAAAAATGTGGAACATGTCAAAGGATATGCCGACTGTGGGTATCGTACTCAGCCATTAACGCCAAAAACTTTAGACATAATTCGCAAATTACGTCTACTGAATCCGGACGGAGAGTTTATCCTAATGAATAACGGCAAACAGCTCACGGCCAATATGTTCAATAAGAAGCTAAAGCGATTTTGTGAGCAGGTGGGAATAAGACCTTTATCAAGCCATAAAATACGTTTTTCGTCTGCTTCAATTCTTCACCAGCAGGGAATGCCTTTACCAGCCCTACAGAAGCTCTTGGGACACACTACAACCGCCATGACGTTACACTACCTGCGGTCGGTAGAAACGCTGGAAGATACCGAAAAACTGATGGAAAAGGCCTTGGGATGATGGTACAAACACGTACAAACAAAATTTTAAACAATAAAAAAGGCGCAACCCCTTATAAAATAAAGGAATTTGCGCGTTTTAAGCAAAGCGGGTGATGGGAATCGAACCCACATATCTAGCTTGGAAGGCTAGTGTTCTACCACTGAACTACACCCGCATATTTAATTATATTCTGCTGTGATATTAAATGTTACAATCG
>Ga0153942_1000032_pt1 | contig 57320 bp, 109 predicted proteins | sample TSNJ026MetaG_FD_104731 | JGI IMG/M metagenome (GOLD analysis project Ga0153942, IMG submission 104731) | Attine ant fungus gardens microbial communities from New Jersey, USA - TSNJ026 MetaG | ecosystem: Host-associated > Fungi > Mycelium > Unclassified | place: USA: New Jersey, Brendan T. Byrne... | reverse complement strand
GGATTTTTTCAATAAATTAGATTCGGAATTTCATTTCACCTTGGATGCAGCCGCCAGTCATGCGAATGCAAAGTGTACCCGATATTTTACCGCCGAGGATGATGGACTATCCCAGGATTGGGCCTGGGAAACAGTCTGGGTGAACCCACCATATGGCCGAGCAACCGATAGATGGGTAGAAAAAGCATATTTGGAGAGCCGGAAGCCGGAAACAACGGTGGTCATGCTTTTGGCCGCCAGGACGGATACAAAGCGCTTCCACCAGTGGATATTTCCACACGCAAAGGAAATTAGATGGATACCGGGCCGCATTAAATTTACTAACGACCAAGGGGTTCCGGCTGATGAAGCGCCCTTCCCCTCCTGCGTAGTTATATTTAAGGCAGAGGATAAGGCGCCATGAATCAGGCGATATTGGTGGAAATTAAGAGCGGCGCAATCCGGATTCGTGGATGAGAATGGAGGGTTAAGATGGAACGGCTAACAAACGATGCAATAAATAATCTCTTGGCAATGTCAAAATATGACTATCATATGTATGGGCTTGATATCAAAACGGCATTATCGGAGCTTAAGGAATGTCGCGCCACCGGCCTCACGCCAGACGAAATCAACACTATTGCGAAAAGTCAAATAGCAACGGCAGGTCATAATGTGGAGTTACAAGAGGAGATTGCTGAGCTAAAAGCGGCGAATGAGCGGTTGAGAGAAGAACGGGATTATCTCGTTGAAAACATGAATCAAAGTTGTGAAAATTGTACTCGAAGAGATGAAAAAAAATCTTGTGAATTGCATCAGTTTTGTTGTTGGCAATGGCGCGGAATTGGAGAGCAACCATGATAAAAATTAGATCACGCAGCGGGAAAATACACTTGAAGGACGATAGGTACGAGGGAGGCGCCTGGACCGTTACTGTTTGTGGATTATCTATTGACGCAGTAGAAACTTGGGAAAACAAAGGTCCGGCCTGCACATGTAAGAAATGCGCAAAAATTGAACGGGAGGGCATCCATGAACAGAGTTGATGAAATCCGGCAATATCTAGCTGACACCCAACCCAAAAGCAATGATGGATACGCCACGCAGGATATAGCGAAACTGCGTGCATGTTGCAAGCGGATGATATCCGAATATGACCATATAATCAAGAAGGTGCCAGCGGATGAGCTGCAAGTGGCAATAGATGAGGCAGAAAGCATCAAGGACTCTATTGTCGGAGGTTCAAATTTTGCTCCATATATGTATGCCTATCTTTCCCTGAGAGACAGTATTCAGAAAATATTGGAATCGGAAATGAAAAGCGGCGCGAAGATGGAGAGGGAGGGGAAGTGATGGATGCTATTAATCATGAGTATACCAGCGAAATAGTTTGCCCATGGTGCGGATATGAATTTGGTGATAGCTGGGACATCGGGCCGGAAGATGAAGATATAGGACAGATTGAATGCGAAGAATGCGAGAGAGCATTTACGGCTAACCGGAATATCAGTGTTAGTTATTCTACTCAAAAGTGCGAATACGGTAAGTGCGCCGAATGTGGCGCAGATAGGGTTGTGTTAACCTCTATGCATAGTTCATTGGGATCATATGACGGTTTGTGCGAAAAGTGCGGACGTGCAAAATACAAACGATTTATAGATAGATATGCGGCTACCATAAAGGCCAACAATCCCGAATGCGGAAGATGAGAGGCGAGGTGAGATTGAAACTTTCCCGCAAACGCGAAAAAGCCCCCTTGATAGGAAGCCTTTTCGCTGGGATGAGGCGATTAGAATGGGTGGGGTATAATCATTCTAATCTGTCTCGCAATCACCACATTGCAAGACCTTGGACGTTAATGACGTACTTACCACAATTAAATAATAGCCGTTTTTTCACATTTTGTCAATATGAGGTGCCGAGCCCCAGCTATAGTTTGCAAAACTATCATTACTATCAAAAGGGCAGAACTGGTGTATTCCACAACTAAATGCCACCACTCGACACTACATATTGTGCTTTAAGTAAAAGCTAAATTATTTCTTAGAATAATTGCCAAAAGCTATCAATAGGCCAATAACTGTAAATACTGTGGTAAGGATCTGGAAATCCGTCATTAACATCCTTTCTGTTTTGCACCTTGGGTGGATTTTATTATAGCACATTAAGGAAGATTTTAGCAATAAAAACGAGGTGATGGAGATTGACGGCTGAAGAATTAAGTGAAATCGCTATAAATCTGGTGACTTACGCTTTGGAGAAGCAGAGACCGAAGGCGCCAACAGAAACCCAAATACATTTTTGTTGTCGGAGCTGCGGCAGGCCGGTTGGCGTGAGGATGATGTATTGTTCACAATGCGGACAGCGGATTGATTGGGGGAAGAACGATGACGAATGATGAATTAAACGCAGCCCTATCCCTACAGCGCAAGATAGACCGCCTGCAAGCCCGCCTGGACGATTTAAGGGCAACGGGTGGAATAGGTGGCAGGGGCGATAATACGCCCGTGCAGGGCAGCGCAGGCGTGTTTGCGGGGCAGATTGCAGCAGAGCTTGTGCAGGAAATTGCGGAGCTGCAAGGCAAACTTGTAATCGAAAAGGAAATCATCCGGCGGGAAATAAACAAAATGGAGTTGTCGGATGTTGAGCGGAAATTGATGATGCTTCGATATGTGGAATGTAGGCCGTGGCACTGGACGGCGGCTTCAATGGGATATTCCCCCCGCCGCGTTTATCAGCTCCATGATGAAGCTAAAAAGATTGCAGTTGGTTGCAGTTGATTTCACTTGAATGTACTTTGTCAATAGGGTAAAATGTTATTAGTGGAATTGACATTAAGTCTAACCCACGATGCGGAACAGGGCAGAAACAGTTAAGACACTGCCCGGATGGCCGCATGAAATTGATTTCCACTTCATACCCTCTCTATCCCGCTGGCTACGGATGGCGGGAACCATGCGGATATAATTTAACGGCAAAATTCCAGTCTTCCAAACTGGCTATGTCGGTTCAATTCCGTCTATCCGCTCCACTGCCAGAGTTTCCGGTTCGATTCCGGACTGGGTTTCGGCCTTGTGATGTAATGGAAACATACTGGCGCTTATTTACTCGGGACGCTGCGGGTTGATCTCCGTGGCGTTTATCATATACTAGCCGTGAGGCCAGGGAAGTTTAATGAAGCATCCCTGGCCCACACCCGGCCCACACAATCAACACCTTGCGCTGATAAGGAGATAGAGTTATGTTTGCGAGCGATAAGGAGCCATATGCTATATTATCAATTCAAGAGCATAGAACGATTGGGGAAATCAAAGCGCTTATGAGTGCAGTTTATTATGTCTTGGGAAAAGAAGAATATACCAAGTTGTCAAAAAGTGCAGATTATTTTATCAATTTACTAGAAAACGAATTGCCGTGAATAACCCGGCCTCCGCAGGCCGAACAAAACGAATAATCACGCTTTATCTTCGGATGAGGCGTTTTTATATCCCAAAATTCGGGGATAGAGTAGCGCACTCGAAAAACGGAAAGCCTTATCCGCCTTCCCCGGATTAACTTTTAAGGCTTACGGAAAGGCGGTAATATCATGTTGGTTAAAATCGCAGACATTCAAACAAGAAGCAATCGCCGTGCTATCGACATATCGAAGGTAAAGGATCTTGCAGACAGCATAAAAGAAATCGGGCTTATTAATCCTATTACACTGGATATTGATAGATTCTTGATTGCCGGGGCACACAGAATAGAAGCGTTTAAGTTGTTGGGACGCGCAGAGATAGAGGCCACCACAACAGATCTTTCCGGGCTTCATGCTGAACTTGCCGAGATAGACGAAAACCTGATACGAAATGAATTACATTTTACTATTCGCGGAGAACAATTTTCACGGCGTAAGGAAATTTATGAGGAGTTGCATCCAGAGACCAAGCCAACTTCAAAAGGGGGCGCATTTCGTGGAAACCAATTTAAAGAGGTCAGCGAAATTATTTCGCCAACCTTTGCAGAGGATACCGCCGAAAAAATAGGCGTGTCCCGCAGGACGGTGGAGCAGGAAATACAGATTGCGAAAAAGCTTACACCGGAGGCAAAAGCGGCTGTTATAAAAAACGATATGCCAAAAACAGATGCCCTTACTCTTGCCAGAATGAAGCCGCAGCAGCAAAAGGCTATTGTTGATAAGTTAACCACCGGGCAAGCTGCTACCATAAAAACGGCTGCGCAGCTTATCAGACGCGAAGAAATTAAAATTGCGCCTCTGAAACAAACCACCGGAAAATACGATATAATCTACGCAGATCCTCCATGGCGTTATGAATTTTCCGAAACCGAAAGCCGCGCCATTGAAAATCAATACCCAACTATGACATTGGAGGACATAAAAAATATCCAAGTGCCGTGTGAAGACAATGCGGTGCTTTTTTTATGGGCTACAGCTCCAAAACTGACAGAGGCTCTTGAGGTTATGGAGGCATGGGGCTTTTTATATCGCACTTGCCATTCGTGGGATAAAGAAAAGAACGGTATGGGATATTGGTTTAGAGGACAGCATGAATTGTTGCTTTTGGGCGTTAAGGGTAAACATGCTGCACCATTGCCCGAAAATCGCTTTTCTTCTGTTTACAAGGAAGCGAGAGGGAGGCACAGCCAAAAGCCAGATTATTATTATTCCATGATCGAAAGAATGTTTCCGGACGAAACCTATCTTGAAATGTTTGCCCGCCAAAAACATAGTGATAAATGGGAGGTGTGGGGGAATCAAATATAATGACTTTCACGCCGATCTCCAATACTCGTTTGAAGCGGGAGAAGATGAGCAATTAAACGCTTTTTACTTAAAGGCTTTTCCTACAGCCGAACGAATTGAAACTATTTCTTATGAGGCAGATCCAGAATTGCAGCTAAGGGGAGTTGATAAAGTTGTACACTTCCCAGATGGTCGGACTGTAACTGTAGATGAGAAGAAACGGCGCAAAGACTATGGCGATATATTGCTTGAGTTATGGAAGAATAAAGAGCGGAAGAAATTAGGCTGGCTGTTCTATTCTCAATGCGATTACATAGTTTATGCAGTATTGGGATCCGGTAAAATCTATCTCCTGCCTACATTGCTTTTGCAAATGGCATGGAAACATAATGGACGGCAATGGTTGAAGCAGTATGACACCAAGCTTGCGAATAACCATTACTATAACACAGAGAATATCCCAATTCCAACAGATGTTTTATTGGCGGCTATTTCAGCCGAAATGAAGCAGGAGGCAAAAGGCGCATAGCGTCTTTATTGAGGTGAATCACATGCAGATACCGTCTGAATATTGGCCTATATGTCTAAAATGTGAACATGTACAGGATGATGACGAAGCATTGTATTGTGACAGGCAGAGCGAATGTGAAATGATTGAACATGAATAACGCCCCTTGCGGGCTATCAAGCAAGCACCTAAAGGGGTGCTTTTATTATATAAAAATTGAGGTGGTGATACGTGGCAAAATTAACAGATAAGCAAAAGAAAAAAATTATAGCTGATTATCTGGAATGTCAGAACTATTCCGAGACAGGGCGAAAAAACGGAATCAGCCGAACCACCGTTAAAAACATCATAGCCGCCGATCCTACTACTTGCGAATTGTTGCACCAAAAAAAAGAGGAAAACACTCTTGATGTGCTTTCTTATCTGGACAGCAAGGCCGAGGGTATAAAGCGGCTGGGAGATTACATACTTGACGAACGCCTGAACCCCGTAATCAATAAGGAACAGCTTGACGGACTTTCAATAAGTCAGATTGTCACGGCCTATGGGGTACTTACTGATAAAATGCTGAAATCAAAGGAAATTTCCTACAAATCAAAAAGCAATATTCCCAATGACGAGCGCGAAGACGATAACCTATGGAGCGCGATTGCAGAGGCGGTAAAGAAAGATGAAGTTTGAAAAGCTATCGCCAAAGCAAGCGGAAGTGTTCAAGTTTCCATTTGAGAATTACGACGCACTTATCTGTGACGGCGCAGTGCGTTCAGGAAAAACCATGATGATGATATACGCCTTTGTCTGGTGGGCTATGGAGCAATTCAACGGCGCGATATTTGCGGTGTGTGGGAAAACCGTACAGTCTGCCGAGCGCAATATTATACATCCCTTGTTGGAAACAAAAAGCATTACGGACAAATATGCCATTGCGTATACAAGAAGCATGAAGCTGTTGACCATCAGACGCGGCGACAAAATCAACTATTTCTACATATTCGGCGGTAAAGACGAATCCAGTTACATGCTTATACAGGGGCTTACATTGTCCGGTGTGCTTCTGGATGAAGTGGCGCTCATGCCGCAATCCTTTGTGGAACAGGCGATTACAAGAACACTATCAGTCGATAACTCAAAATTGTGGTTTAATTGCAATCCCGAACACCCTATGCATTGGTTTTATGTCGAGTGGATTCAAAAAGCCGAGGAACACAACGCCAAGCATCTGCATTTCCTTATGGATGATAATCCGGGGCTATCCAAGAAATCACTCGAAAAGGCGAAGCGAGATTTTACCGGCGTTTTTTATAACCGCTATGTGCTGGGCGAATGGGTGCAGGCACATGGACTTGTATATGATATGTTCGATCCTGCCTTACATGTCGTTCCTGCAACTCCTTTGGTTGACAGCAAACCGGTACCGCGAAAATACACAAAATACTATGTCTCCTGCGACTACGGTACAAAGAACGCGACCACATTTCTTCTGTGGGGTTACTGCGGCGGTGTGTGGTACTGCACCAAAGAATACTACTACTCGGGCCGCGACGAGCACCGGCAGAAAACAGATGAAGAATTCGCGGACGATCTACAGGCTTTTATTGGCGACATTCCTATTCTGTCAATCATCATAGACCCGTCTGCGGCCTCCTTTATCGCCGCCTTGCAGAAAAGGCAATTACCTACGCGCCAAGCAAACAACGCCGTGATTGACGGCATACGGCTTACGGCAAGCTGCTTACAAAGTGGGGCTATTAAGATATGCGATTGCTGCAAAAATCTGATAAAAGAATTTGGCCTGTATGTGTGGGATGAAAAAGCGCCGGAGGATAAGCCGGTAAAGGCGAATGACCATGCGCTTGACGCTTGCCGATATTTTGTTTTCTCTGTTCTCAACACGGCGAATCAATGGGTGTTTGTGGAGAAGTACCGCTGACAACAGCCGCGAATGGGTTTTTGTTGGGCGGTGAAAGCGCAAAGGAGATTGAATATGACTGTAAAGCAGCTTTTGTCGGTGCTGTATGGCTCAATTCAGCTATATGGATGTACGAATGCAGAGTATTGGTCTGGTGATTATAACGATACGCCGATGGAGTATCGGGAAGATACCATACGATGGATCGAAGCCGCAGACGTAGAGTGGCTAAAGATATTCACTAATAGGGAACAAGAATAACCTTTTGTTCAAATCCCACGTTGTGTATTTATATGCAACGAAAACAGCCCAACAACTATGCATGGTTAAGGAGAATCTTTGATGGAAATACCTAGAAGTCTTCCATATGCATTTGGAGAATATGTTATAACCAAAATGAGGCATGGAATATTTTGGGGAACATATAAGGGTGAGGCTGGCGCGTGGCGATATGATACGCTTGACAAAATACATAATAAGTTTATGGCAAGGATGTCCAAAAAAGAAAATCGGCGAAAAATAAGTGAAAAGCGTAAACTTGCAAACAAAAAGAATAGCGAGTTTGCAAGCATAAGAAAGCTAGCGAAACTACGTGACGGATTTATGTGCGTGGAGTGCGGAGCCACTGATATGCTGGACGTTCACCACATAGTGCACAGAGCAGACGGTGGGAGTAACAGCTTGGATAATCTGCAAACTCTTTGCAAGGCTTGCCACGCAAAGAAGCATGAAGGCGAGCCTGTCGCACGAATTATGTGTAAGCAATTAGAGTTTTTGGCGGGATGAATTTTCCGCAAGAAACACGTTTTTGTGCAATCTAACCGTTGAAAACTATGTTGAAAATATGTTCCCGCGCAAAAGTCGGGTAATCATGCACAAAAATAGTGTTTTTAGCGTTACTAAATGAATCTTTAGCGAAATAGAACTTATAAACCCGCTATCAGCGGCTTTTTGAGAGGTGGATTTTATGAATTTCGATGGAGAGGAATATTACATTAATAATTTGCCCAAGTGGATAAAGGGCTATGTGTGCAATCAATGCTTTAAACACAACTGCGGAGGGTTGGAGCCCGTTTGCCCTAATTGTGGTGCAGTCATGAAAAACGGAGAAGTAATCGAACAACGCCCGTTGTGCGGATTGCGGAGGGGTTAGGATGGAATGCCTTACATGTCATACGCAAATGAAATGCGTTGATGACGTTAACGATATCAGCATTAGGATTGATTGGGTAAAATGTCCTAAGTGCGGTTCAGCCGCTGAAATCCAATATGGAGACAATGGCAAGTATATCTTAAAAGTAACTTGGGCGCGATAAGTTACATTAGGCTACATCCAAATGATTAGCCCACAGGCTTTTCATATAGCATAGACGGTTGTGCATGGCCGTGAGCCGGGAACGCTCCCCCGGCTCTTTTCTATGCGTAAAATTGGAGCGATATTAAAAGGAGTGTATAAAATGGGATATTTGACTAGCTATAGCCTTGGTACGCATAACAGTTATAAAGACATTTCTGAAATTCTTGCCGATATTCCTGACGGCGAATTTGAATATTTGAGATATGCCGTTGATGAATATGGAGATATGGGGCAATCGTGTAAATGGTATGAGCATGACAACGATATGAAGCGCCTGTCTCTCCTGCACCCTGACGTTATCTTTGAATTGTGCGGAGAGGGCGAGGAACAGGGTGATTCATGGAAAGCCTACTACAAAAACGGTAAAACGCAAAGATGCAAGGCGAAAATCACCTATCCTCCGTTTGATGAAAACAAATTGAAATAATAACCCACCCCGCTCACCAGCGGGATTTTTAATGCGGGAAGGGAGCGGGAGAGAATGAACAGGCGGATTAAAAAGAAAAAGGCAAAGCAGCAGCAAGAACGTGAAGAATTGGAATCTTGCCTTTATCAGCTTGCGCTCATGCATACATTAACAACATGGGCATGGCGGCCTAATCCATACTTTGGCGGGCCGGCAATGTTCGGACAGGAGGATAACTTTGGATGTTGTGGACATTTTTAGTTCTGGTCATGATTAACTATATATGCGATTATCCATTGCAAAACTTTTTCTTGGCCGAATGGAAACAGAAAAGCAATTATGCCTTATTTGTCCATTGTTTCATATGGGCTATGGGCATAGCTTTCGGACTTCAATATTTCGGCATATTTGCATGGTGGAAATTGATACAGCTTTTTGTTGGACATTTGCTCATGGACGGATGGAAGTGCCGAGGATATTACAAAAAGATGGGGTTGTCGGATAAGGCCAGCTTTAATATTGACCAGACTTTTCACCTATTACAGATTGCAGTTTGTTTGATTTAATCCCCCGCTCACCCTACAAGAAAGGAGTGATACCTTGACCGAAACCGAATTGATCGGCACTAAAATTGAATTTATGGGCAGAGGGCGTAGCAATAAGGACTTTACCCGCATTACGCTTAAAGAATGGCGTACAGGCGATAGGGCGCATATTATCAAGGATATGCTTGATGCTGAAGAATACTTCATGGTCCGCAACACAACCATATTGAAAAAGCGCCGCGACTTGCCCGAATATGGCGGGAACTCTACACTGTCAAACGCTAAGATTCCGTCTGCGTTCGTTCGTGAAAGCGTCACCGAAAAAAGCAATTATGCAATGGGTAAACCATTTTCTATAAGCGTGGAAAGCCCTTTACCGGACGGTACGGAAGACCCGCAGGCCGCAATATATCTTGATGAATGGTCAAAATATCTCTCCCCTGCCCGCAGGAAGACTATAAAGCGTATCGGAAAGCAAGGTGCAATCAACAAGGGTATTGGTTGGGCATTTGTTAAAATCGACCAAGCTGGCGATTTAATCATTGAGCATGTGGATTCGGAGCAGATATATCCAGCATGGGCCGATAAGGAGCATACTATCCTTGACGCAATCGTTCGAGACTACAAGGTTATCCAGTACGACGCGGACGGCAACCGCGAGGAAATCACCAAGGTCGAATATTGGGATAAGGAAATTGTTGAACGATATATTGATAAGGGGAACGGCACACTAGAGCCAGACCCCGATTATCCGCAGCCGACAGGTCACATGGAACATCCTGTATTCGGGGCGCTTGAATGGAGCAGGGTGCCGTTTATTTTCTTCAAAGGAAACGAAGAAGAACTTCCTATACTCAATCCAATTCGGCAGCTTGTAGACAGCTACGATGCGCTCCAGAGCAAAATGGTTGACGCAATAGCGGACGCGCTTGACCCCGTTCTCGCCCTTGAAGGGTATTCGCCGGAATTGGGCGATCTGATAAAGCAACGCGCCATTATGCAAAATTCCCGCATTGTAGCAATCGGGACGGGCGGTAAAGCGTATTATGTGCAAGCCAGTCCTGAAATTGTCGCAATGGAAACAGCGCTTAAAATCCTTGAAAAGAACATACGAAAAGCCGCACAGATGATTATGTCACCAGATAGCGATACAACAAGCGATACATCCGGCGTTGCGCTTGAATTCCGCTATCAGGGGTTAGACACCTATACGGACGGGCTTGAACCTGAATTTGAGGTGTTTATGACACAGCAGCTTAAATACTTTGTCGATATTTGGTTTAATTTTCGCGGCATTGGAACGTCCGAGCAATGGGCGAAATATAATTTAATCCCTACTCTCAACAGAGATATGCTTATCAATGAATCGCAGTATATCGAAGATACCGTCAAGCTTATGGCTACCGGAATAAGCCAGGAAACTATTGACAATTATAATCCCGCCGTCGAATCCCACGAGATCGAACAACAGCGCCGGAAGCAAGAGGAAGAAGCAGCCCTATCCGACATGAACACAGAACGCGAACTTGCAAGGCTGAGAGAAGAAAACGAGCGGTTGGCGCGGGAGCGGGAAGAAACGGTAAATAGCCAATAGGCTTTTACAGCATGAAACGGTTGTACAGCCGACGGAGAGGTTTAACCCGCCTCTCCCTTTTCATGCTCAAATATATGGGTAGGAGGTTTATCATGGGAAAGAGTGCTATTGATGCAAAGAGGGGCGACATTTTCAAGTTAGAGCCGGAGCGCCTAACATTGGTGACAGACAAGAATCATCCACTGTATGACCCACGTGTCGAGAATGAACCAAGCGAAAGCATGATCGCCAATATCGCCATGCACGGGGTATTGGAACCTATCATTGTTCGCAAGAACGGAGACGCAATAGAGGTTGTCGCAGGACGCGGACGCACAAAGGCCGCGTTGGAGGTAAACCGGCGCTTTGCGGCAGAGGGCAAGCCGCCTCTACTGATACCGGCAATAGTCCGCGGCGGTTCTGACGTTGATTTGTTCGGCGTTCTAATATCAGAAAATGAAATTCGGCGCGAAGATAGTGTTATCAACAAGGGCGAAAAAGCCCGCAAGTTACTTAATATGGGTTATGCGCCTCAGCAGATCGCCGTTGTCTTTGGCGTTACCCGGCAGGCTGTAGATCAGTGGTTAGCAGTGGATGAATTACCGACCCAAATAAAAGAGGCCGTTGGGAATGGTGAGGTTTCCGCGACAGCCGCCTTGCAAATGTCCGGTCATTCTCGCGAAGAACAGGTCAGACGCTATGAGGATATAAAACAGCGCGGCGAAAAGCCCACGGTTCATACAATGAAAAGCGCCGCTGCTTCTCCAGAGAATAAGGCAGCGCCGAAAATGAGGACGCGCCGGGAGATTGAAAGGCGAATAAAGGAATTGTGTGGAAATGACCCATATACGATAGTGCAACGGAAAGCATTGCAATGGGTTTTGGGAATGGATGATTAACGGGGGGCGATTATGCCCCCATCCCTCCCCCCATCCCTCCCGGTTGTAGCCCGCTAAAGGTGGTGACATTCCATTTCTATACTTAACAAACCAAAGGAAGCGCAAGAGCGTTACTGGTCTGAACGTGCCGAGAGAGTCATTCTCGCCGCCGAAAAAACCGCCGAAGAAATGAACGCCGATCTCTCAAAACTCTACAGAGAAGCGCAAAAGGCCATACAGTGTGAACTGGAAGTGTTCTATGGCCGCTACGCAAGAGATGTCGGCGTATCCCTCGAAGATGCCCGGAAAGCCCTGAATAAATCCGAGCTGAAATCCTATCTTGAACAGACGCAGGAATATTACGAGGCAATCAAGGCTACCGGCTACGCATTCGACCCCGCCTATCGCCAAAAGCTACACCGGCAACTATCCCTAAAATCAGCCGTGAGCCGCTTGGAAGCATTACAAGCGGACGTGCAATTTCAGATTGAGAAATTGTATGCGCAGGAGCAGGACGCATTCAGGATAGGGCTTGGAACCGTCTACGAGGAAAGCTATCTACGCACAATGTTTGATTTCAATCAAGCGTTTGGTATGGCAAGCAGTTTTTCATCCTTAAATACAAAAATGATAGAGAGCGCAGTTTCGACTAAATGGCTGGGGGAGAGTTATTCAGACAGGATTTGGGCGAACAAAGACCGGCTTACCTTAAATCTGGAAAGGATAATTCCGCAAGGTATGGCGCTTGGGCAAAGCCCCAGAATTATCGGGAAAAACATATCCGACGCTATGCAGACAAGCGAATACAACGGCGTCCGGTTAGCCCGCACGGAGTTCAACAAGATAGCTGGTGACGGTAGGCTTAAAGGCTACATAGCGGCTGGAATCGAAGAATACAAGATTGATGCAGTTTTAGACCACAAAACATCAGAGATTTGCGAAGAGATGCACGGCAAAATATTCAAAGTAAGCGAATATCAACCAGGAGTTACCGCAAACCCATTTCACCCAAACTGCCGTACGGGTACAAGGCCGTATCTGCCAAAAGATGAAATTGATGCCCTATATCCAAGAGCGGTTAGACTTGCAACGGACGAAAACGGCAAGGTAATCGAAATCCCGGCAGACTTAAGCTTTAGTCGATGGAGAAAAGGGCTGACCCCGTTGGATAATGGAAAAGTGAGGTACGTACCTTGAGCAAAAACGCCGATTTTTCACAGTTAGAACAATTTCTAAAAAACAATATTAAAGCCTTTGAAGAATTCCCAAGTTGGATTGAGAAATTTTTCTTGAGAGAGGCCAACCGAGCACTTGACAAAATAATAGAACGTCACAACGAAGTTTATGCGGCAACGGGCAAAACGGTTGACACTAGAGCCATGCTATTATCGTGGTATGTCAGTGATGTTAGGAGAGTGGGCAATGATCTTGAGGTTACTCTGGGCAATCCCCAGGATTACAGCTCGTTTATTGAGTTCGGAGCAAGAAATGTCAACGGCTCTTGGCGGGATGGATATTTCATCATGACGATTCCTATTGACCGTATCCAACGGCAACTTCCGGAGCGCTTCAACAGAGATTTCAAGGCTTATTTGCAGAGTAAGGGCGCAACCTAATCTCGCGGCGCGGCGCTATGCGTGAATACATTGTGGAGGATATAAATGAAAGTCACTATTCTTGGCGCAGAATATGAAATCATGGAAACTACGCAAAAGGAAAACGGAATACTTGAAAATGCAGATGGCTTTTGTAGCAATTACGATAAATATATCTTGGTGGAAAAAGAACCGTTTGCGAATGATAAGCATGCCAACGAAAATGAAAAGACGGAAAGGAAAAAACTCATTAAGAGGCATGAGCTTGTACATGCATTCATCACTGAATCCGGCGCATTGAATACGGTTTTAGATAATGAATTTTGTGTACATTGGATTGCTATGCAATTTCCTAAGATGTTGGCGGCGTTCAAAGAAATTGAAGCAATATAACCCTGCGTCCTGATGGACTTCAAAAAAGGTGGTGATATTATCGAACAGATAAGATGTAATTGCCACGACCGCGCAAAGATTGTGGCGGAGCGTGACGAGCAGGGCAATGTCTATGTGTTGTGTCGAGGCTGTAAAGAAAAAATCAAAATCGAAACTGACCCCCGTAAACTATGGCCAGACGCAAAGACAATCCATATTGAAACACCATTAGAGCCGAAAAAGGAGAGCCGAGAAGATGATACAATCATTCAACCGTAATTGCTGTGATGGCATTTACAATTCATATGATGTGCATTTCACTAAGTTTTGTGATAATAAATGCGCATTTTGTGTTGACAGAGATTCCATAACTGTGAACAGAGGAAAACCAAACTGGCGGGCAATGGCAAATGCCATAATTGAGAAACAAACCGGATTTGATGATGTTTTGATTTTAGGCGGCGAACCCTGCTTGTTTATTGAAGAAATGCTGAATTTTATCAAGGCAATCAAAAGCGAAACTGCATTGAAAGTATATTGCACATCATCCGTTCCGAAAACCTGCAAAGATAACCCGCTATTTACTGATGTTTTGGGATTGCTAGATGGCTTCAATATGTCTGTGCAACACCACAATGAGGAAATTGCCGATAAAATCCGTGGCTACAAATCTCAATATGACCGCCAAGAATTTTATGCAAATATTCCGATGAAGGAAAAAATCAGGATAAATCTAAATATTGTAAAAAGCTTGCTGGACACACGCGAGACGATAACGAAATGTCTTTTGCATTATGATAAATTTGGGTTTAATTCCTTTAAGCTATCGGAAATTCAGCATTCAACAGCAGATTATAAATCTTTTGAAGAAATATTCGGTATAAAAATGCCGTCGCCATATTTCGGCGGCTGTCAAACATATATTGATACTGAAAACGTAATGGGCGCGAAGCTCAAAACGCCAGTATTGCTAAAGCGAAGTTGCTTTATTTGCGAATCATCCCTGAAAGCTTCATTTGCGGATGGTATTAAGATGATTGCGAAAACAGTTACAAGAAATCCAATTATTGATAATCGTCATTTTGGCGTTGTCTATGAGGACGGCACAATACAAGGCGGTTGGATGAAAGAAAGGAGTTAAATTATGTGGACTAAATTTTGCAAATGGATGTACCGGAGAAGCAAGCAGGCAGGATTCGGACATTGCGGAGGCGATTCCGGAGGCGGGCATTGCGGATAAAAAAACAAATAACTAGAGCCGTCAGAGCCGTTCATTTCCTTATTGGAAGTGGGCGGCTTTTTTATTTTGTCAAAATCACGGCTGACGAGCCTTAAGCGGACGCTTTGAGCGGAAAGGAAAGTTATGAGCAGGAAAATGAATATCAAAACTTTGGCAATGAGGCTTTCAGATGGCGGGGCACAGCCTCCGGCAGAATCCATTACCCCGGCAACCCCTACGGTGACAGCACCGGCACCCACGCCTGTACAGGCGGCAGCGACGCCCACGGCGGTAAATGTGGACATTAACTCCATTATCAGTCAAGCCGAGACAAAGGCCAGTGAGGCCGCAGAAAGAAAAATGACAGGTGTTTTTAGGTCAATGCTGGAACAGCAGAACCTTGACCCGGAAACCATCAACAGAATGACAGCCGAATGGAAAGCGAAACAGCAGACGCCGGAGCAGATTGCCGCCGAAAAGGACGGCACCATTACCGGACTGACCAACGACAACCTGAAACTACAGCGCCAGCTTTCGGCGGTTGGCAAGGGAATCCCAGCAGATAAATCTGACAAATACATTGCGCTGGCTCAAAGTTATTTGGCAGAGGACGGCGACTTTGGCAAGGCACTGGATGCTGCCTTAGTTGACTTTCCTATTCCGGCACAGCCCGCAACACAAGACGCGCCGCCCGCCGCGCAGCTCCCCGTCGGCGTATCAATCTTTCAGCCTGATGGGAGCAAGGGCGCAAGTACCAAAGAAGCAGACCCGTTTTTGGCGGGATTCAACGAAACTTAATAAAAAGGAGAATGATTTATGGCAATTAACTTTGCAGAAAAATATGCAAGCATTGTAGACGAAAGGTTTACAAAAGCGTCGGTGACGCAGAGCGCATTCAATCAGGATTTGGACTTTACCGGCGTGAATACCGTTAATGTCTACAGCATCCCCACCGCACCCATGAACAACTATAATATGGCGGGCGATAACCGTTATGGTACGCCTGATGAGCTGGGCGACACCGTGCAATCCTTTACCCTGACGCAGGACAGAAGCTTTACATTCACGATTGACCGCCGGAATTACCTTGATACCATGATGGTAAAAGAAAGCGGCCGCGCCCTTCGTCGGCAGTTGGACGAGGTTGTGATTCCCGAGGTTGACAAGTACAGGATTTCTATTCTTGCGGCTAATGCGGGCAACACTTCGACACCTGCCGCTATCACGCAAGCCAATGCATATGAGAGCTTTTTGAAGGGCGTCGAAACCCTGCTTGACAACAAGGCTCCCACCGCTGGAACTTTCGGCTTTATCTCCACCGGATTCTACCGTTACATCCGCCTGGACACGGCATTTATTCAGGCGTCCGATATGGCGCAGAACATGCTTATTACTGGGCAGGTCGGCATGATTGAAAATATCCCGATTATCTTTGTGCCGAAGAGCTATATGCCCGCCGGTGTTGAATTTATGCTCACAAACCGTATTGCGGCATGGGCGGCGCAGAAGATTGCCGATTACAAAAACCACGACAATCCTCCTGGTATTAACGGCTGGTTGATTGAGGGTAGAATCTATCACGACTGCGGAGTGTTCCAAAATAAAGCGCCTGCAATCTATGTCCATAAGAGCGCGTAAGGGGTGAGGTTATGAAGCTCACAAAAAACGGAGTAACCTATGATGTGGTAGATGAAATCCAAATCAATGCATTCCGAAAAAGCGGATATAAGCCCATAAGCGAGACAGAACCGGAGCAGGGGGAATCCCTTGCTCCTGCTGTTTCGGAGGAATCCACGGATTACAACGAGCTTGACGATGAGGCCCTTGCCGCTCTTGCTGCTGAAAGGCAAATTGACACCACGGACAAAACCCGCAGGCAAGTGATAAACGCATTGAAACGGGCAGACGAACAAGGTTAAATGCCGATAGGCTTTAACAGCATAGAACGGTATCATGAACCGTAGGCGGGTTACGCTCCCCCGCCTTTTTCTATGCTTAATTTGGAGCGGATGAAAAAAGGAGCGATAATTATGTTATTGTGGATTTTTGTTATTCTTCTTATCGGCGGAATAATATGTTGGATTTTTATTGACGACAACGGTTTCGCTTTTGCCGCAATGGTAGCTGGCGTGATTGGGTTGATAGTCTGTGTTCCGATTGCGATTGGCACTCATGCTTCGGTTGATGGAGACTTGCTGAAATTTCAAAATTACCGACAATCCATTGAATATAAGCTGAACAGCGGTTTATATGAAGACGAGTTTGGCGTATACGACAAGGAGATTATTAATGAGATTAGGCATTATAACGAATGCGTAATTAATAGGCAACGATATATCGGGAATTTTTGGGTAGGAATATTTAATCCTAATGATTTCTCAGAATTGGAAATAATTGATTATGATATTGTTCCAGTCAGAGATAAAGGACGGTGATACACATGCTGACAGAACTTTCAAGACAACAGATAATCAGCAAACGGCAGGAACGGGCAGAGAAACCCGAGCCTGAAAAAACGGCTGCAAAAAAGCCGAAGAAGGAAAGTATATTTGCGCCGGATGAATCGGAGGGCAAAGAAGATGCCGAGTAAGCTATACCAAAAATGCGAGAAATGCAAGCACAAGGATGATTGCGACGAAAAGCGGATGGTTGCATGTGCATATATTGACGAACCGCCCTTAATGGCTGAAATGTCTGCACCTCTTATGCAGGACATAGCCGCGCCTGTGTTGCGAAAACATGATTACCGCGATGTATGGATTGACGCGAATACAACCATCACGATTGACCTTGAAGATTTGAAAGAGCAAATGAGGCGCGACTTTTATAAGAGTGCTGGCTTGCCGGGCTTGGATTTTGGAGCGTGATACTATGAATCTGCTTGATACCGTCAAAACCTTACTTGGCATCACGGACGATTCGAAGGACGCTATTCTGACGCTGTATATCGGCCTTGTAACGCAAAGCATATTGAATGCCACTAACCGCCATGAATTGCCCGCAGAGCTTGAAAATGAGGCCGCCATGATGGTTTTTGATATGTATAATGAGCTGTCTAACACAAGCGGCACAACAGGAAAGGCAACCTCTGTCAGTGAGGCGGGACGAAGCGTAAACTTTGACACATCACAAGCACAACTGTGGGCAGAGAATCGATTGAAGCAGCGAGAAGCGCAGATTTTTAGCTTTCGGTTGCCGTACAGGATAACGGAAAGAAGGTGAGTGTATGGCAGGGTTCGACTTCGGGCAGATTGGCGGGATTATCGGCGATTATATGGATAGCGACGAAATTGATATTTATAGGGTAATAAAAATCGAACTTCCGGATGGCTCAATAAGTGTTAGCGACCCAAATGTGCCATTATATACAGGCATAAAGTGTCATCTGGACCCGAACGAAACTCCGAATCCTGATCCCGTCACGGCAGGCACAATGCCTATAATTGTGAGCTTGAAGATCAACTGTGCTATAAGCGTTGACCTGCAAAATGCTGATTTAGTTAAGGCGCGTAAGTTGGATACAGGTGGAGCCGTCTTGGCAGAATATGAAGGGACAATCGGCGTTCCAATAGTCATCCAAAGCCGACAGGAAGCTACTATGGTAGCGAGACAGGCGGTATGATATGGCGAATATACTTGATAGGCATATATGCGAACAAATACCAGAAAATCATTATGTGATAAAATCTGCGCTTAATGGATGGATGGTGGGAACTGACTTCAACGGTTGCATTGAACCGGGAGCGAGAGGAATAAAATATTGTCCCTATTGTGCGGTTAAGTTGGTGGATGATAATGCCTGAACAATACGAATTAGTCGCCACTTCTGTCACATCTGCCCTTGGTATACGGCTCCGCGAGATATTCCCCGGCGTGACATGGTATCGGGAGACCGTTCCAGCACAGCTTCTTGTTTATCCGCATTGGTTCGTTAATCAATTAACTCTTAATATTCAACCAGAGCGCCGCAACCACTGGTGGGTAAGCTATTTCGCAACCATGCGATTCCATGTCGCCGCTGATCCTTCGTCAGTTGTGGGGAGCCTACAGCAGCAGCTTGACGATGCGAGTATAAAGCTGTTATCGGACTTAGATTATATTTATTGGAATGGCATACCAGTGCGGATAAGCAATCTCAGGACAGAAAAGGTTGACGGAGCTTTGCATTGCTTTTGTAATGTTGATGTTATGGCCACAAAACCGATTGAACTTGACCCGCTGCAAGAGCAGCTTGAGGTTAATATTGCGATTCCGTAAGGCTAAAAGCCTTGTAATCATGTGTTTTTGTGGTATAATCAATATTAAGGGAAAGTACTCCGGGTGGAAACGGGCGCGTATTCAACATCGCTTAATGCCGGGCGGAAAATGGCGGCACCTGATAACAAATTCCTTGGCTCCACTTTCCCTTAACTTAATAACCAAGCGCTTACTTCGGTAGGCGCTTTTCTTATGCTCACAACCGCCGGATAGGGCGGTATTTTTATGCTCAAATTTAAGGAGGAAAATACATGGCTGGAGGCACATGGCTCAGTCAGTCAAAAATCAGACCCGGCGCTTACATTAATTTTGTGTCCGTCCCGCGCCCAACAATGACAGTCGGTGATCGCGGTATAGGCACAATGGCAATGCCGCTCACATGGGGGCCTGAAAACACGTTTATAGACGTTTACAGCACCGACCTATTGGACGGAACAAGCCTATCCAAAGTAGGCGTTACGGCCTTTGACGAGGCCACAGAACAGAGCGCGAAGCTGCTTACTCTCATGCTCTCAAACTGCTATCTGGCTAAAATCTACCGGCTGGATACCGGCGGTGTTCAAGCGACAATCACAACCGGAAGCCTGACCGCAAAAGCAAAATACCCCGGCACATTCGGTAACTCAATCACAATTTCTATTGTGGAATCTGACGGACTCTTCACGGTGACCACATTCGTTGCCGGTACAAGCCAAGACGCGCAGACCATTTCCACGGTGCAGGAGCTTACCGACAACGCCTATGTGGAATTTAGCGGTTTCGGTGCGCCGACTGCCAATGCGGGTATTCCGCTCACTGGCGGCACAAATGGCACATACACCGCCGCAACTGCCTATCCCAACTATTTAGCCCTTGCAAGCCGTGCCAGATGGCAGACAATGGCGGTGCCCTTTGATGGCGCTACGGTTAACGCACAGATTGCCACATTCGCAAAGACCATGCGTGATGATGAAGGACGTTATGTACAGGTTGCGCTTGCTAATTACGACAGTGCGGACTTCCACGGCGTTATTAATTCCGATTGCGGATTCCGGCGCGCGGATGATGAAGTGACCGCAGATGAAGCAACGGCATGGGTAGCTGGGGCGACGGCTGGCGCAACGATCATTCAATCAAATACAGGGCGAGTCGTCACCATGGCACTTTCCATCATAAACGAGCGCACCAATTCGGAGATCATTGACGCGCTTAAATCCGGTAAATTTATCCTGTCGGCTAATCAGCGCGGCGAAATCATTGTGGAGCAGGATATTAACAGTCTGCATACTTTCACGCCGACATTGGATTACGCCTTTAGTAAGAACCGCGTATTGCGCACTTTAGACGAGATTGGCACGAGCGTTACTGATGTTTGGGAGCAGTCTTATCTTGGCAAGGTGAGCAATAACGCCACGGGCAGGGAAATTTTCAAGGCCGATATTATTGGCTATCTTACTGAGCTTCAAACATTGGGTGCGATTGACGATTTCGCGGGCGCTGATGATGTAGAAATTACTCGTGGAGCCGAAGTTGACGCTGTTGTTTGCAACATGTGGATTCGTCCCGTGGATAGCATGGAGAAATTATATCTCACAGTAAATGTGCAAGGATAGGAGGGCGCGCATAAATGTCATTATTGCATGATACAAGACCAGTTGAAGGGCGGCGCGGAGTAATCACGGCGGTCATCGCTGGCAACGTGGAAGAGCTTGCGGAAATCAAAAACATCACCGCCAATATAGCCAAAAACAAATCCTCATACAGGGTTATGGGTGACCCAGCAGATAGACACAAATCTGCCGGATGGGCGGGAACCGGAAGTTTTACGTACCATTGGGTGACAAGCCGTTGGCAAAAGATGCTCATTGACTATGCCAAAACAGGCATAGATGTATATTTCACAATGGTTATTACTAATGACGATCCCGGCAGCAGTGCCGGAAGAAATTCCGTCAAATTAGGACAGTGCAACATTGATGGTGGGGATATAGCTATGCTGGATATCGACACTGATATGCTTGAAGGTTCATGTGATTATACTTTTAGCGAAGTTGATAACATGGAAGCTTTTAATGCCCTATTCCCGGCAGCGTAATAAAATATTAGGAGGATTTACTATGAGCAGATTACAGGATTTTTTGGCCCTGCCGGATGTTTCTGGCATCACAAAGGAAATTTACATTAATGAGCGGCTGGGGATATTTACCGTTAAGCCTATGACCGAAAAGCAATGGGAGGGCTATCGCAACCGCTGCAAAGGCAAAATCAACAAACAGGGCATGGTTTTTGATAGTGGAAAATTCAATCTTTTAATTATTACTGGACAAACTACCGATCCCAACTTTTCCGATGTCGAATTTCTCGCGGAGGCCGGATGTGAGACTGCAAAAGATTTTATTTCTAAAAAGTTTCTGGCTGGAGAAATTGCTGATATTGCTGAGAAAATAATCGATATCAGCGGCTTCGACAGTGATATTAATGAGGATATCGAAAAGGCAAAAAACTAATATCGGAAGACGGGGAGGCGGCGTGTTGTCAATACGCCGTCTTAAATATTCCTGCGTATGGGGATCCAAGGAAGTTTGCCCGTCTTCCACAAAAAGTTAAAGCATTTGTAATTGCCTGCATCCAAAACAAGATTGAGGACAAGAAGAAACAGCAGAAGAAAATGGAAGCACAGGCGGCCAAGGCGAAGCCAAGGGGAAGGAGGTAATAATTATCGCAACCATACAAAGTGCATTAGCCCTCCAAGATCGTATGAGTCAACCCATGCAAGCTATTACCAAGGCCATGAATAGTACTTTATCTGCAATGCGCGGAATTCAAGGTGCAGAATTGGGCCCAACCTTTGCCTCCGCTGCCGCCGATGTAAGATTAGCCGAGAGTGCCGTGGATCAGATGAACCAAGAGTTGCAACAAACTCCTTCGTCCACACAGCGGGCCGGGGATGGCTTCACGGTCATGAAGGGAATCGCAGTGCAAGCGATATCCGCCATAGCAAGCAGTATTAAAACTGAATTAAGAACGGCATTAAATTCTGCGTTTGACCGTATCGATACGATGGAGCAATTTGAGCGGACAATGACCAGGATGACAGGAGACTCAGACGCAGCAGCAAGGGCACTTGAAAGTCTTCGGGGATATGTTGTTGGTACGGCTTATGGGCTTGATGTAGCAGCTGAATCCACCCAAGGCTTCTTCGCAGCAACGCGAGATATTGATAGATCAATCAGAATATTTGGACAACTAACGGATGTAGTAACTGGAATAGGTGATGGAACAAACCAGGCGATAGAAGATGTCTCCTATGCTGTGCAAAAAATACTTAGTACAGGGAAGGTATCCGAGACGGAAATTAGGATGTTATCTCAAAGACTCCCTGGCATTACCGCTTATATGGGCGAGGAAATTATTGAACAATACAAAAACATAGAGGGTGCGGGACTAAGTTTTGTAGAAATGCTCTTAACATCTGCAACCGATGGAGCAAATGGAATGGCTGGAGTTGCAGGTGCCGCACAGGAAGCTGGCTCAAGCTGGGGAGCCACATTCGACAATATGCATGCAGCAACCACTCGCGGGATGCAGGGGATTGTTAATTCTATCGATGAAGCCTTGGTGAGAAACAATTTGCCGGAATTGCGAGAAATGATCTCCAGTTTAGGGGCTGAGATGGAATTGATATTGACCGATGCTGCGTGGCTTATTGGAAATCTTATAGATTTAATCGCTCAAATCCCGGAGCCAATTAGGGCTGCATTTGGCACTGGAGTGCTTTACAACTGGATCCGAGCCGTAGGTGGGCTGCAAAACGCCTGGGCAATTGCATCAGATTATCTTATGACTTCTTGGGACGCGCTTAAAATTTCGTATTTAACAGGCGTAAATACATTGTTGGGGTTTCTCGACAACCTAAAACTTGGCTGGTTGAGAATTAGTATTGCAATCACCAACTCTACAGATGATATGGCGATTGGCGTACTTCAAATCATGCAGAATATGGTCAATGGAGCAATCAATATTGTTAATGACTTTATAAACGTGGTGAATTCGGCGTTCGATACCGGCATAGAGCTTATCGCGGAAGTTACGTTCGCCGCAGACGCTGCCGCCGCAAACGAAGCCGCTAAACAAGCCAGGGCTGAGGGATTGGCCGCAAGGCAGGCCGAAATAGAAGCAAGTGCGGCGGAGAGGCAGACAAATCTTGAGCGCGAACGTAGGCTAGCAGAGGGCAAGCATGCCTATAGGCAGGCTGAAATTGGAAGACGCCAAAGGGCGGCGGCTGGCGGGGCCACGGAGGGAATGAATCTTGATGATTACACCATCAATACCCCCGAAGGAAAAGCATTAAAAACCTCTGCCACCAAACCGGTTAAAATCGATTCCGAGGACATTAAAATGCTTTTGGACATTTCTACCCGCGATTACCAGGTTACATACCAGACGCTCACTCCACAAATAGCCGTGAATGTGGACACCATCCGCGAGTCAGCCGACGTAAACCAAGTCATTGAGGTATTGGCCGATTGGACAGAAGAAGTGGCGAATTCAAGTTTGTGGGTGCCCGCATGATTCAAGAATCGAGGTGCTTAGATGACCGTTGATTTAATTTTTGAGCGCAATAGGAATTCAATCACGCTGCCTGTGAACCCAGAACATATCAAAATCGGCATTCCGGGAAATAATGAAAAGGTGAATATCGTGAGCCTCGGCGAAATCGTCGTTCCGGGAGAGCCGGGGCTTTCCTCTTTTGATATATCCAGTTTCTTTCCCCCCGAAGACAGGCTAACATATACTACATTTTTTAAGAAATGGATGGACAGCAAAACCCCGGCCCAGTTTACCGCAAGCGGGCTGGGGATTGACATGCAGACCGTGATTGAAAGCTTCGATAGCGACCGGCGAGCGGGAGAGGAGGGACGGATTTATTACGATTTATCCTTTACCGAATACCGTCCATACGGCGCAAGGATTATCGAGCTGACAACACCAACGGCGGCCACGCCTGCGGCAAAGGCCAGGACAGACAATAAGCCCGCCGTCGGCCAGACATACACCGTCAAGGCCGGGGACAGCCTTTGGGCAATATCCAAGAGGCTGTCCAACCAGGGCGGCGCGAATTGGCGCGAATTGTACAACGCAAATAAGGCCGTGATTGGAGGCAACCCGGACCTCATTTATGCCGGCCAGGTCTATACAATTCCGGCATCGTGGGTGACGTCATGATCTATAAACTTGAATGCCAGAATAGTCTTACCGGGACAATATACGATGTCGTGACCCTGGCCGGGACGATTTCCCACCAAACCACGCTTGATGGACAGCCGGGAAAACTGACCGTCTCATTGCAGCAGGATCCCAATGGCATATTGGAATTGGTTTGTGGGAGCATTCTTCGCTTTTCGGTCGATGATGTGGGCATTTTCTACGGCTACATATTCACGATGGGGACCGATGCGACGGGAGTATACAAAATCACGGCCTATGACCAGATGCGCTATTTGAAGAACAAAGAAACCTACATAACCAGCAATGAGACGGCCAGCGCGGTATTCGGAAGGGTATGCAAGGATAATTTCCAGGCATCGCAATATAAAGTCATAACTCCATCTACCTTTATCGCCCCCGAATACAACCACGCCGGGAAGACGCTGTATGAGACCATCAATTATGGAATCCAATATGCCAACGTCAATGAGAAGAAGCAATATTTTGTCAAAGACAAATTTGGCGTATTGCAATTTACCGAATTGGGCCAAGAGAAAACAAATCTCATTATCGGCGATGAATCCCTGCTGACCAGCTATCAATATGAAATCTCCATTGACAAAAATACATACAACAGCGTTAAGGTTTACCGGGACAATGAGAAAACGGGAAAGAGAGAAGTATGGATAGAATTTGACAGTACCACGCAAAAACAATGGGGCAAGCTTCAAACAGTCGTGCAGGCCAAGGAAGAGCAGAATGAGGCTCAGATAAGGGAATTGGCGAATAATTATATGAAGCTCTACAACCGGGAAACCAAGACAATGAAGCTGACCGCCCTTGGCAGGCCGGAATTGGTCGCCGGAAGCGGGTTTACCTTCCAACTTGAAAAGCTGGGAATCAACCAGGCCATGTGGATCACATCCGCAACCCACACATACGAAAAAGACTTTCATACCATGCAGTCGGAGGTATTCATATGACAAATGGCGTCAATAGGCTCTTAAATACAATGGCTGGAGCGGGGAGAGATACTGTCTCAGGGCTATCCTATGGCACTGTGACAAGCGTCAACCCACTGATAATTACTCGTGAAGGAGAAGATAGCAGGGCGCCGCTCACGGAGGGGTTTTTGGTATTGTCAAGGATATGTAAACCATTTTCGATATCCACGGCCATCCATTTTCATGAAACCCCAGCCGGAACATCGAGCACAGAATTGGAAACGTTGCTTATTTGGCCCGGACTTTCCATAGGAGAGAGGGTAATATTGCTATCCTTTGATGGAGATCAGAAATTCTTTGTGGAAAGGATTGAATTTCCTATATGATACCACAAATCAGCGGCGCCATAATTGAACAAATAGAAATTATCCCATTCCCGTCCTTTACATACCGGCTGGCCGACGGTCAAATCATAGGCAACACGGATGGCATAGAAGCGGTGCAGCAGGCGGTGTATCACATCCTGTCTACCGAGCGCTACGCCTATGCGATTTACGACGACAATTACGGCGTGGAGTTGGAGAAATATATCGGGCGCAGTTTTGGTTACCTAGAGGCTTCGATACAAAATACTTTGAGGGATGCCCTTTTGCAGGACGACCGAATTATCGACGTCACAGTGACAAACATCGAAAAAATTAAGACAGACAGCGCACTTGTGGAATTTACAGTAACCTGTAGCCGGGGAACCTTTGGCGCAGAAGTCAATGTCAGTTTATAGGTGGGAGGCGATAAATAATGGCAACATTTCAAAGCATACTCAATCGGATGCTTGACCGGATATCTGCGGCGAGGGATAAACGCCAAGGCAGCATCATATGGGATACGCTTTCCCCTACGGCGGCGGAGCTGGCGCAAATGAACATCAACATCGATATCTTTTCCGAGCAAACCTATCTGCTCACGGCCACCGGAATCAACCTTGACAACCGCGCTGCTGATTATGGAATCGTCCGAACCGTCGCCACTCATGCTATTCGAATCGGGGAAATGATTGACACAGATGGTAACCCCATTGACTTGCCGGTAGGCAGCCGATTCTCGACGCCCAACACGGCAGGCGGGCTTAACTTTGCGTTAACAGAAAATCTTGAGGCTGGACAATGTTTATTGCAATGCGAGACAGTGGGAACGGCGGGGAATGCTTATTTAGGGGCGCTGTTCCCCTTATTCGTCATTAACAATCTGGGCGTAGCCACTATGATCGGCACGTATATACCGGCGGAGGACGAAGAAACGGATGAGCATTTGCGGGGAAGGGTGCTTGAGCGCATCAACCAAAAAGCATATGGCGGCAACGTCGCGGACTACAAGCAATTCACCAGAGCCATATCCGGCGTGGGGGATGTGAAGGTCTTCCCCGTGTGGGATGGCGGTGGCACTGTAATGCTCTCCATTATCGACAGCGAATACAACCCTGCCACGGTTGATTTTATCGCCGTCGTACAGGAAAAGATAGATCCCATCCCCCACAATGGTGAAGGGCTGGGCATTGCCCCCATCGGCCACAGGGTAACGGTTACGACGCCTATTCCGATAGGTATCGACATATCTGCCGCGTTAACCCTAAAAACCGGATACACAATTACACAGTTGCAAGCAAGCATTGAAAATGTCATCGACGCATACCTGCTGGAGCTTCGGCGGGAGTGGGCGGACGCGGGCACTATATCTGTTTTTATTGCCCGGATAAACGCCGCGATTATTGGCGTGGGGGGCGTAAGCAACGTCACAGATATCACTATAAACGGGATGGCGTATGATTTGGCGCTGACGCAAACATCCAGCCTACAGCAGTTGCCGATGCGGGGAGAGGTGACGCTCACAAATGCTTAGGGATTTTGTTAATGGAATCTACCAAGACAATCTGGAAATGGATGCAATCATCGAGGCCGTGCAGCCGGAGTTTGACGAGCGGTCCGAAAGGACTCGTAACCATTTCTATGATGCGTTTCCGAAGATTGCAACACCGGCAGGTGTATTAAGGTGGGAAATCATCCTGGGAATTGTCGCCGATCCAACTACGGAAAACATAGGATTTCGGCGGGGGCGCATCCTGAACCGGCTGGCAAGCAATGTGCCGTATACAGAGAGAACCTTGCAGGAAATAATGAACAACATCATGGGCGCGGGAAACTGGTCTTATGAATTGGATTATCGCAATTATCGGTTGAGCATTAATAGTTTGCGGCACGGGAAGAATTGGGTTCACGAAATGGAGTTGACTCTTGAAAAAATATTGCCCGCCAATTTAATCTACAATCTGAATATCCGATACAATCAACACCAATCATTGTCAGATTACACTCACGAATATTTATCTCAATTTACCCATGCCCAAATAAGAGAGGAGCCGCTAGGATAATGGAATATACGCCCAATTTCAATCTCAAAAAGCCCGCGCAAGGTGACGTCTATAATGTGGACGATTTTAATGACAACATAGATATTATCGACGAAAATCTTTCCGCTGTATCGATTGTGGATAATCTTACAAGCGTATCCGCTGAATCGGCGTTATCCGCAAATCAGGGCAGAATTCTCAATGAATTAAAGGCGCCGGTTGCTTCCCCATTGCTGACTGGAATTCCAGCCGCGCCCACACCGCCCACAGGCACCAACACATCCCAGATAGCAACAACCGCATATGTGATGAATACATTTTCCGCCATATCTCCGCCAGGTGACGTTACTGATTTTATGGCGGTTCCCGACAATGCTCAGGTGACATTAACGTGGGGCGATCCCCCGGATGGAACATTGCCCATTGTAAATTGGGCCGGAACCCTAATTGTCAGGAAGCCAGATTCGTATCCAATTGATGAGAATGATGGTACGTTAGTCGTGGACAGCCAAATTCGCAATCAATACCAATCCACAGGGTTAATTGACGGCGATCTTATAAATGGAATCACATACTATTATCAATCGTTTCCCTATAGCGATACTGGCGCAATGAACCGCAATATAGCAAATCGAGTGAGCGCAACGCCTAAGGGGATCCCCACATTCACCTATACCGGTACCTCCATACTGGCAGAGAGTATCCACCCAACCACGGGGGCTGAGCGTTTTTACATGTCACTTTTATCCTCTGGCACATTGACATCTGATATGGACGCAGAGATAGATGTGTTCTTAGTCAGCGGCGGAGGAAGTGGAAAGAGATATTACTATAGCACCGATTCTGGTGCTTATGGCGGCGGCGGTGGCGCAGGCGCATATACGGAAAATTATTATGGTGAATCCATAATATCTGAAAGTGAAATTGCGGTAGTGATTGGATCGGGCGGGTCGGCAGTCACTAGCGGAAATGGAAGCTCATCTGCTGGTGGGGCTACTGTATTTGGCGTTCATTCAAGAAATGGTCCAACCGCTACCACCAATAATGTTCCCACTGGCGTTAGTGGGGGAAGTGGTGGTGGAGCGGCTGGGCGAAGCTTTGGTGTCACGCAGGATTCTGGAGGCGCTGGCGGGACGAATGGAGGAAGTGGAAACAGCACTACAAACAGTGCTGGAGGCGCCGGTCAAGGTATATCCACTCGTCCGTTCTTGGGCGATGTGGCGCCATTTGCATCCATGCAGTTTGCCGGTGGAGGCGGCGGTGGAGGCGGGAATGCCTTTAGCGGCACCTATACCGCAGGTGGCGTCGGTGGGAGCGGCGGCGGTGGACGTGGAGGACGTGGACAGGGCACGGCAGGCACTGCCGGAACTAGTGGTAGAAATGGAACCGCTGGAACGGCCAATACTGGCGGCGGTGGAGGTGGCAGTGGTGGATATTACGATACTCCCGCCACTAATACCGGAAGCAGTGGGGCTGGTGGCAGCGGAATTGTAATTATCAGATGGGGGGACTGGTCAGAATGAAAATCGCACTTATTAAAAATGGAACAGTGGATAACATCGCGGAATTTGAAAGTCTTTCAATAGCGCAAACTATGGCAACAAATATGAGCCTACTGGCAGTATCGGTTGATGATTTGCCCGTTGCAATCGGAGATATTTATTCGGATGGACGATTTTACCGGGATGGCCAAGAGGTAAGCATGCCGGAGGATATCACTATTCAGATGCAGCAACAGTTGGCGGCAACGGTTTCAGACATGGCCGAAATCCTCGTGGACCAGGAGTACCGGTTAATCTTGCTGGAATTGGGGGTGGTATAGGTGCTGTACAACACAATCAAGCAGCTCATCGCGCTGGGGCGCATAGACGGGCTTGCCGAGAAAATCGACGTGTTTTTCGCGGTGGGCAAGCTGACCGACGGGCAGTACGCCGAGCTGACGGCGGCGCTGGATGAATCTATGATATAAAATCGCCTTTTGGGTCGGTTATTTTAATTTAGGAGGAAGCGCAATATGAGTAATTTTAAGACATGGGTAAAGGCGGCTGGAGTCCGGGCCGTAAAAACAATGGCACAAGTTTTTATTGCAACCGTTGGCACAACAGCGGTAATGAACGAAGTCGATTGGGCAACGGTGGCATCGGTGACCGTCCTTGCGGGGTTGCTATCGATTGTAACGTCGTTGGCGGGGCTGCCGGAAACAAAGGAGGACTAATCTATGGGCAACGCAACACAGCAAAAATTAATCCAGCCGCAAAATAATATGCGCGTGACGGCCAGCTATAAGAATGCTGAATATCTGGCAAAGCTCGGCGTGGGAAAACATTATGGTATGGATTGCGCCGACAAAACGCGATCCAACTACCAGATCTACGGCATGGGCGACGGCATTATCTTGGATGCCGGGACGGATACCTGTTTTGGAAATTACATTGTCGTTAAGTACCCGCAGGCATATAACCACGTCCAGAAGCGCTATGCCGACATCATTGTGCGCATGTATCACTTCGCGTCTGTGAGCGTCAAGAAGGGCCAGGCGATCACCAAGGATACCAAGATGGGCCTCTATGGCAGCACGGGCACCTACGCTACCGCCGCGCACCTGCACATGGAGGTTGACGAGGACACAGTGAACACGCATTATACGCCGTCCATTAAAAACAACACCAGTAAATTCAAAGGCCGCAGCTCCGGCGCCAACGATCTGACTATGTCCAATCCCCTGGAGTGGATGCACTGCAAGACCAGCGCGCCGGATAAGCAGACGTACACGACCGACGGGAATATATATATCAACGATGGAGATAAATCTATTCCGGTGATTGGGTAGACAAGTCCCGGCATTAATGGTAAAATAAGGTGGTGAGGGCATATTTGACTCAACAACAATAACTCTCTTGATTGCTATTATTGGCTGTATTATAGGCATATTGTCCTTTGTTCGTAGCGGCAATAAGGATGGCATCCAAAATGCTGAGGCACAAGGACGTATGGCCGAAAAGATAGATGAGCTGGGCCGTAAAATTGATAAGGTTTGCAATAGCATAGAAGAAGTAAAGGCTCAAAATCACAATCTGGAAATATCCAGCAGGCAATCAGAAGAAAAATTCAAGACACTCTTTACCCGAATACAAGGAATTGAGGAAAGAGTATTGTCGCTTGAACATAAAGCGTGATATAATATCATCAAAACCGGGAAGAGGCTGATAGAATGGAAAATTTAGATAATATAATGCAGGAAATCCGGGATGTTCAGGGCGGCGTGAACGAGGTGCTGCGGGATACCCTTGGTGATTACAAAGAGCGGGAGGCCGCGCGGGATAAGAAGGAGTTTCGGAAAGATATCACCATATGGGTTTTAATTCTTGCCCTTGTCGCCAGTTTCGCCTACTTCCAATGGACCTTGTGGGACTCCAACAACCGGCATCAGCAATCTATTGAGCGGCTGGCGACCGAAAATGATGTCCGGTTTAAGGAATTTTTGTCGCAATACGATTTCCAGACATCTGTTGATGTGCAATCTGACAATAATAGTTGGGCTGTTGGCGGCGGTGGTGATGTAACATATGGCGGCGAGAGTGAAAATAACCCGGCGGATGACACGCAAGGACAATAACGCCCGATATCAGGTTTCCAGCGGCAAGTCCGTAAGCGCCAAATACAACCCAGAATCCAACACTCAAACTACTACATATCAATACTACCGCGACATCAAGCCGAAATGAGGTGAGGCGGTATCAGTGAATTAAGCAAAAAGGTAAACCGGTTTTTCTTCAATCCCTTGACGACACGGCGGGAGAAGGAAGTTGTTGCCGACAAATTAAGGGATGAGTATACCGTCTCGGATGAACAAGCAAAAATGCTTCGCATGCGCTATATAGAGAATAAATCAGTTGGCTATATCTCGGATCTGACGGGGTATAGCTACTCTTTTGTTAAACAGGAGCTCGCCACAATCCGGGCTATGATGGACAAATTGGATATATTATGAAGATAGGGGCCGCCTCGGTTAAAATATTTCCGAAAAGAAAACCCGCCGGCTAGGGCGGGCCCGACGTTATGTTGTTGCATCTTTCATTTTTTCAGTTGCCAGATCCATATAATTTGCTCCAGATTCCAAATATTCCGTCGCCATATTTATGCGCTCCATATCACCGCCGTCTACCCCATCAGCTATGATTTCCATCGCCGCCCTATAGCTTTGAGCCGACGATACAAGGGAATTGTGTATATCTATAAATTCATCCGGGACTTGTGTGGCATCATATTCGATAATCGCGTCCGCCGAGACATTAATTCTGTCGATACATTCTAACATATCTATTCTCCAGAATACCTCAAATCTTTTTGATGGGTCTTCCTCTATAATTTTAATCTGTTCGCTTAAGGTAGTTAGGCCATTACCCAGCGCCCTTGTTTGCACTAAAATAAATGGAAGATATTCCTGCTGAGATTCGTCTAAAGCAACCGATTCCGAAGTTGGCTCCACTTCCTTAGATGGCGTGAATATGCTTGCTATCCCTCCAATTACAAGTATCCCTGTAAAAACTGCGGCTATCACAATAATAAACACCAAGCAACCAGACATCGGTTTTTTGGGCGGTGGCGGGGGCTGATATGTGGGCGGCATTTGCTGCGGGGATTGCGGCTGTTTATTGATTCCAACGCCACAATTTGGGCAAGCTTTCGCCTGGTCGCTTATTTCCCTTCCACATTCTGGGCATTTAATCAACATAATCCATCCCTCCTACTCCAAATTCTACCACAAAAACAAAATATACGCAATACAAAAGGCGGGCTGCTCCGATGTGGAGTTGTCCGCCTTATTTTTTTGTCCTTTTTCAGTCTTTTGTATGCCGCTTGAATGGCTTAATCATGCCGTTTTTTTCTGATATATGACCTATAATTAAATCAGAGATAAAGGAGGTTTTACCTATGCTCACCAGCAAATTAGATAAAGCCTTGACAGATCTGACAGAAATGACTATTGAAATGATCGAACACGCAAAGGCGAAGGGCACATACAACAAAGATTTCGTCGAGGCCGTTTGCATTGTGATGAGTATGTATTACGGCCGTTTTGGGGAGGGCGAGAAATGATAAGTAATTTGATTCAACCTCCAAAGCCCAAGAATGCCGCCATGACACAAGATGCTTCCACAACGTCTGCAACCGCCCAAATCGCCGCCAGATTCTTTGTGGGCAGTATGGGTGAGGCACAGCGCGAACGATTCAGGATGATGCTGCTGAGCGGTGTAGAATGCGGCCAGAGCATAGCCCAATCTTACGGGGTACCACTGAAAGATTTCATTGCAGAAGTGCAGAAAATTATATGAAGTACACCGACAAAACAATCAAATTAGAACTCATGCACCACCTGTCCTACACCGAACAACAGGCGGATCGGCTTATTGAGCTTTACCGTCGGAATGGGAAATTGGATTATTTGATGGAGGCCGTCGAAGCAAAGAAGGAAGTCAGCTCCCGGCTCTGACCGGTTGCTATATAGGACTGTAGGTGTGGAGAGGTGCCCACACCGCGCCCTCCCCTACGGTCTGATTTTATTTATAAGGGTGTGGTTTTAATATGGCAGATTATTTTTCACCGAACAGCAATCCCTATCCGTATGGGTACCAAAAACAATATCCAACAAGGGTAATTAGCGGCGACCAGATTTTAGAGCTTAACGGAGAGCAACAGCAGACGCTTATCGGTCACACCTTGACCTACTGTAATGAATTGGAGTCTGCGCTGAATGAGGCCGTGTCAAAAGCAGAAGGATTTTATAATCGGCTCGTCGAGTTGGGTGATATTGTACCGCCTAAATCAGCGGAGGAGTTGCTAAAGGAACAGGCAGCTCAACAGCAGGAAATAAACGCAACCCTATTATCTACCATACAAAAATTATCCGATAAGATAGACCGTATGGAGAAGGAGGATAACCATGCCGAATTTAGCGCAAATAGCAATGATGGCAGTGAGAGCGGCACGGCCGGACATAGCGGAAAAGGCGGAAAAGGAGCTAAATAATTATTCTACGGACCGGGATGGATTGCAAAAACTGATCAAGGATAAAGGTGGCGAAACCTTCTTAAATAACGCAGTTGATTTCGCCAACAATGCGCCGAGGGTAAGGGCAATGTTTGATAAATTTGGAGTTAAGCCTGAGACTTTAAAGGATAATGTCATGAAGGAATTACAGTCTAATAATCAATCGGGCACCGGCAAGATAAAAAATGAAAATCCTGCATCCTCTTCTTTGGAAAGATTGAAAAAACTTCGGTAGTTATTTGCCCCAGTATTTGGTTTCTGCTTCTTTGCGCGCGGTTATCGCATCTTCTAAATTAGAAAAATATCCTAGATGAATCCGTTTTTTGTTTTCCCAGAGATATGCATGCCATCTTCCCGTTCGCTTATGCAACGAAATTCCTACGTATCCAGATGTATTATCGTTTCTCATTCCTCTATTTTTGCTTTGTTCTGCAACTGTAACCCACCGACAATTTTCTGGATTATAATTGCCACCACTATCTATCCTGTCTATTGTTAATTTATCTTGATATCCATTCGCCATAGCCCAATTATAGAATGCTTTAAAATCATTTATCCAAACACTATCGACTTCGATTCCTTTTCCACCATAGTTTTCGTATTCTGTTGCCTTTTTATTCATGCAACGCCGTTTCATGTTATCCCATATGGTATATAACCTTGTGTCTCTTTTCCCGTGCTTAATATAGCTTCTCATGAAAATCTCCTTTTATATTTATAATATCATACCTTACGTCTTAAATCAATAGTTTCGCTACAATACGCATATTGCGTTTGTATAAATATTTCTTTAGAAAGGAGAGATTATTTTGGCAAGTTATCAGGTAGAAAATGACATCGTAGGTGGTAGTGGTTTCGGTGGCTTTGGCGGATTCGGAGGCGGTTGCGGTCTTCTGGTCGTGCTTTTGATTCTGTTCGCTGTGTTTAGTGGCGGAGGCTTGTTTGGCCGTGGAGAATGTGGACACGGCAGAGATCACGACAGGGATTTCGACGAATTACGTAGCCGGTTCACCAGTCCGTGTTGCTGCGTGTCGAATTGCCAGATCGACAAGGATGTGGTCACTTCCCGCGATGCCGGTATTCTGGAGCAACACAAGATTCTGGAGCAAAATCTGGAGCGCAAGCTGATCGAGCGAGACATGATTATCCAGGAGCAAAAGAATCAGCTCTTTGTCGGCGGTATGTTCGCGAATCTCGAAAAAGAGCTTGCTTGCAAATTCAATGCTATTGAAGAGCAGCTTGACCGCAAGCCCAATGCAGTCCCGCATTTTGCAAAGACTGTGGATGCTTGTGTACAGCCGCAGCTCAACTGCTTTGATCGGTTCCGTGAGCGCGAAGGCAGACGCGATCGTGATGATTGTTGCTTCTGCTAAACCATCCCCCAATTCTTCGTTAGCCGCCTTTTCGTAAAAGGCCGCACACAGGGCGGCTAATGTCGCTCTGTTTTTTATGAGGTGATAAAAATGATACCATTACAAGCTATTGCGTTGATTTACGCTGGAATGCTATTAGAAAGCCCAACCCGCAGAGAACAATTTACAAAATTCTTAAATGGCGCAGGCGCGGAAGTAGAAAAGATGATGGGCAATTTTACAAGTAAGGGCGGTGTGGCTAAAAATGATACAGCCGCCGCAGAGGAACCAACCGAATTCAGATGATATTGCTATCCTGGGCGCGTTCGGCGGCTGGTTTGGTTCTTTATTAACAGCCGTTATATTGATGGTGGCCGTCCGAAACCTAGGCATCAACACACGAACACTCGCCTTGACTAGCGAAAATCTTGAAAATACCAAGCGAAACGCCGAGAACACGACAACGATGATTTCAGAGCTACAGAAAATAAATGAACATCTTGAGCGCCTATAATTTAACCTTTGCCCCAATATTTCAACTCAGCTTTTTTTCGGGCAAGGGCGGCAGCTTCTTCCGTGTCAAACGAACCAAGCCAAATGAATTTACCGTCAACCCCTATTGCAGAACGCCATTTCCCATTTTCTTTTCGATAATATACGCCCGGCGTTCCAGATGTATTATCGTGACGAACGCGTGTATTCCGAGCTTGTTGCATCCTTGTGGCAAAGATACAATTCTCTGGGCAATAATTTCCATTTACGTTCTTTCGCTCTATCGTCAAATCGTCAGAGTATCCATTAGCCATGGCCCACTTGATAAATGATTCTGCATCATGCCATTCTTCGCAAACTCGGATTCCGCGCCCACCGTAATTCTTATAAGCCCTAGCGTTCGAGTTGTGGCAACGCTGCATCATGCTTGACCATGTATAGTATATCCTGGCATTTGTTTTATTGTGCTTGAAATAGCATCCATTATGGGCACAACCGCAGCTAATTATTTTTCCGTTTCTTAGGTCGGATATATCGCACGACTTTACTGTTCCGCAATCACATTGACAAACAACTTTTCTCTTTTTCCCATATTCAATGTCAAGCATATTCAGTACAATCATTTTACCATATCTCTTACCGATATAATCATCTGGATTTAATCTTTTTGGCATTCCGCAACCTCCTTATTGCAGTATTCAGTCATAACCATGCGAACCAGGGACGCCATTGATATGTTTTTGTTTTCGGAAATTTTCTTTATTTGCTCGTACAAATCTTTGGGCAATTTCATGTTCAATACTTTTTCGTTCATAGTAGTATCACTCCTATATTGTTATGCTACTATTATACTACAACTATTATATAATGTAAAGGAGTTTTTCTTAATGTCCACTTGCAGAACTTGTTTTACCAAGCTCGTATCCGTTAGCGTGGCGGTCGTAGGTACAAATTTAGTTATAACCCTTCCTGCGACCACGGTATTGACTATTGACACAAAGTATTGTCTTATCATCGCGCAGCCAATCCCGGAGGCCGGAGAAGCCCTTCCTGTCGTTTTGGAGATATCCGGAACCACAACCGAAATTCCCTTATATCATACAATCAGCGAAATCAGAAGTAGCCAAGGTTGTCACGGACAATGCACATTCGGCAATATCGTCTATGGGATAGACCTTTGTGAGCGCGGCAGAAATAGGCTCCCGCTGTTCCTTAGTGACGCAAGTATCTTTTATGACCTCCGTGGAGTAGAACATCTTCGGCGTTGCAGGAGGGCGTAATCATGACGGATATTCCTGTTGGCGGATATGGCGGCTTTTGCGCCACGCCTTATATCCCCGAAACATCAAAAGAACTGCAAGTAAAATCACTCATGGAAACCGCAAAAGAATATGGTGTTGAAACCGATATTTCCATGTTTGTGTTCGTCATGAAAAAAGTATACGGCGATACGAACGGAATTATTGATAGCGTTATGCCGTCTTTGATGGATTTGCTTGAAAAATATCTAAAATCTTCGCCCGAAAAGCCTGACGAAACAGAGGTGAGCGAATAATGCCTTATGATATGAGAAATCCCGGAAACCCCAGCCACGATGAAATGAACCATGAAGAAAAAAAGAAAGAGCTCTGCATGGAACTGGACCGCATTTGCACATATTTATTCGCCGGTTGTTTATGGCATTTAAGGGCGGCTAATGCTTCAAGGAAAATACATGTTCGCGGCCCCGGCCGTTGGCACGATGACGGGGAGGCAGCAGGTGATTTCTGCTCTTTGAAAAGCTTGCTAAAAATGTCTCGGGATAGGCTGAAATATGACCCCCGAATTGATATGGCAATGGTCGCAAAGGCAGAACCCTATACCATGAATAATCTTGACGATTTTAAGGCCCATTTTCCAATGTGGAAAAAGAATGAGGCAGAGCTTATTGAATGCCTTAACCATGCTATCCATTTAAGCCGAACCATCAGTGCGGAAATATACGAAAAACTCATGTGTCTTATCAAAGAGGTTCAAGGAGAATGGACGCAGGTTGATATGGCTGAGGGTAGCTTTATATTTGGTGGCTATATGCCTCATGATGTTTCCGTTAAATCTAAATGGATGCATGAATATATGGAGCATGAGCACAAAGAGGGCGAAGATATTAACTTCAATCTCGGATAGGCGGTGTATTCATGTCAGACAAAATGAAACGCTGGCAGAAGAACGCCAAGGATACCTATAAGGATTTGAAAGACATTGACCCGGACAAGGCCACAAAGCAGCAATTCATTCTGTACGCCGCTTGCATAGCCCTGCAAGTCCATGAGGATTATCAAGGCGAAGTTACCCACTCAACCCCCGAAACCGACGCACAGGGCGAAAATGAGGGCGCTGTAGGTGCCCTGCTGGATTACATGGCTGACGAGCTTGCAGATTCGGAGAAGTACATCAAATTGTGGCAGCAGACCGGCAACAAAGATTTCAAGGGCGTAGCAAATGATGAATTACGCCATTTCCAAATCCTCGCCAAATACGCCCGAACGGTTGAGCCAAATATTGACTTGAATCCATATATGGTTCACCACAATGCGCTCGCTGCCCGGTTTACGTAACCCAAAGAAAAGCCCCTATCTATTCGATAGGGGTGTCTTTTTGCTCGTCATGCTCAATAAAACACAAATTGTGTTGGTTTGCGATTCTTTGTAAAAGCCGTTGGTCTGTATCTTCGGCAACCTTCTTGCCGTTTCCATCAATAATAGAATAATATGCGGGATCGTTGTATTGGCCGCCGCCATGAGTGCAATCAACCGTCCAATATTGTAATTTTTTCATATTGTCCTCCTTAAGCCCCGGCGTGAAAGCCGGGGTGTCTTTTATTTTGCCTCCGCACAGTAATTTGAACATTTTGCAATTTTGTTATCCGGGTATTTATCGCCCGTATAAGCTATTTGATATGGGTCGTAGTCGCTTTCGGCGGGACAGAATCTTGATAGTTGTACGCATGCTTTTTCTTCGCGCATAACGCATTTAGTTATCTTATTGTCCATTGTTATCCTCCTCAATTCCCCGGCTTATTCGGGATTATCTGCGGCCATAATATCGAATTGATTTCCAATATACTTGATTTTGGTTCCCAAAATTTTGCACAGAGATATTAACCACTTCGTATCTTTGCCAGCTAATACGGTATCCATTTCATTTTCGCTCAAGTCAGAGAAGCAAACATTTTCCCACGCTCCACTTCTTTCTACTCGAAAATATACGCCATCTAAATTTCTATTCATTATGTCCTCCCTCTCCTGTCGGCTCCCGCCCTATCTTATTAATCGCCACCCTATACCCAAATGGCCGCAGTATACGCCCCGCTGTCTCCATATTTGGTGAAATACCACCATTGCATATTCGGCTGATTGTAGAGGCCGCCACGCCTGTCTGACGCGATATCTCACGGATGGTGAGGCCGGTGGTTGTTTGGGCTTGGAGGAATGCTTGTAGGTCGGTCATGTGTTTTTCACTCCTTTCTCCCCTCATTCCTTAACAATTCTCCCTATACAAGCCGGGAAATTCCTGCTTCAATGATCGTTGCTGGCGAATCCAGTCTTACATAATCTCCACAGGCGTTACTTTCCATGTGTTCCACGGTAGTTTTGTATGGCTATGCGCTCAATAGACGCAATCCCTCAGCCAATATATTTTGTGCAGCATTGACATCCCTGTCATGTACGGTATTGCATTCTGGACATTGCCATTCCCGTACCGCCAAGTTTTTAGTGCCTTTGTTCTGATAGCCGCAACATGAGCAAATCTGACTTGATGGAAAGAATTTGTCCACCTTGACAAGTGCCTTATGTTGCCATTCGCATTTGTACGAAAGTTGGCGTGAAAATTCGCTCCATGATGCATCACTGATAGACCTTGCAAGTTTATGATTCTTGACCATATTTTTCACTTGCAAATCTTCGATGCAAATAATGTCATAATCCTTGACAAATTGGGTTGATAGTTTATGTAGTGTATCATTTCGCTGGTTAACCACATGTTCATGCAACCGCGCCATTTTGATTCTTGCCTTATCTTTATTCCTGCTACCCTTTGTTTTTCGGGATAACTGACGCTGCAATTTGGCAAGCTTCTTTTGGCTCTTGGCGAGATATTTGTGATTATCAATAGAAAACCCATCAGAGGAAACGCAAAACGATTTCAGACCCATATCAAGACCAATTGATGTGCCGGTGCTTTCGTGCTGCTGAATTTCTACATCAGTACAACAAATCGACACAAAGTATTTGCCACTTGGATTTTGAGAAATGGTTGCGGAAAGTATGCGGCCTTCAATTTGTCTTGAAATTGCACACTTTATTTTTCCAATCTTTGGAAGCTTTATTCCTGAATCGAAAAGAGAAATACTATTGTTTTTGTTCCTAGTATTATAAGATTTTTTGCTACGCTTCCTACTCTTAAATTTGGGGAATCCAACCTTTGGGTTTCCACTTTTTACCCTCCGGAAGAAATTTATAAATGATTGATCGAGTATCTTTAAGGATTGCGTTAATGGAAAACAATCAACTTCTTTTAACCATAGCAATTCATTTTTTAGTTGAGTAAGCATTGCATCCATTTCATAAAATCGAATTGCTCTGACATGATTTTTATATATATCAATCCTTAACGCTAAAAAATAATTATAAACAAAGCGACAGCATCCAAATGTTTTTTGAATAAGAATTTCTTGTTCTTTATTTGGATATATGCGGAATTTGTACGATTTCTCCATCAAATTCCCCTTTCCCACAATAACGTCAAGGCAAATCTAATATATTCGCTTATGCTCATGTTTTTTTCGGCGGCCTTTTCTTTGAGTTTCTTATAAAACTCGTCCGGCATACTTATATTGAATTTCACAATAACCACCCTTTCAATATATAGTATACACCATTTACCCACTAATGTCAATAATCCACATTCCAGGGATTTTGTTTCATCCAAAATTCGCGGCATATTCTTCATCATATGCCTTTTTATATCCGTCAGGATTGCCGCGCCGTTTCCATTCGTCGTATGTAGCGTCGCATTGCCAGTGGTAATCAGAGCGAGGATTGTTGTTGGCGTAGGCTGATAGCCAAATCTTTTGTCGCGTTTCGGTATGTAGGTCTGCATCCGTCATGGCGGCGAGTTTATCAATATAGTTCTGCCTTGGATTGCCGTAGTTATCGGTATTTTTAGACTTCATCGATTTCATCATGTCAATCCCCTCCCGTGGATTTGGTTTTGAGGGCTGATTCGGCGGCTTCGGGGGTTGGGTGTAGTTGCTCTATCTTAAAATGGCGAGATGAAATGCCGCTACCATCAATATCAGTCCATAACCCCATAAGAATGACCGGATATATCACATCAGCAGATTTGCCATTCGGTTGTTCTTGTTGAAAAGCACACTAGCATTTTTCTCCCACACCGCAAGGCAACCGCGCAATCAATCCGCTTTCTTCCTCTTCTTCAAATTCGGCAAGCCTTTCCGCGATTTCCCCACCGACATATTCAGTATCTCCCATGCGGAAACATGCTTGCCCGCGTTCATTTCTCCATGTCAGTCTATCCATTCATCTCCCGCCTTTCTTTGGTGCTGGTTGGGTTTTGGGTTTGTGGGCGAATGCAATCCAATATTCACCGAAATAATATTCCTCCGGATTTCTGGCAATGTGCTTATCCAATATACGCCATTCATCCCCATTCCCTTGCAACGACACATGCCAGTATGGTTCGCCGCCCATCTGTTTTAATTGCTCCGATGTAAGCGGTTTTAGTTCCGTGAGTGGCGTTCCGCAATGTGGGCAGAAATTAAAATCCAATTCATATTCTTTGCATTGATCGCAATTCATCCTAATCCTCCGTTCTCCCATGGGCGTTCGTGATTTCTTTCCAGTAATCAAGTGCGCGTAGTGCACCGTTTCCATAACCGGCTTTCATGAATGCATCCGATATGGAAAATCCGCAAATATCTTCAATTTTTCCGTCAAGCCAATAAAGGCGATATGTATTCTCTTTCATAATCAATCCCTCCCAAATTTGGGTTAAAACCAGTCAATCAAAATATGATATGGATCAATTGTTTCGTCCGACAAATACAGGTCCCCGCATCGGTCCACGATATCCCCATTCTCATTAGTAACCTTCATATTGTCTTTCAACTCAGAAAAACTTGTTCCCGGCTTAACAAGTGTTATATTAGTTCCGACAATTATTTTGTTGCCTTGCTTTTTAACAACCACGCCTATTCTGGAGCTTTGCAATATCACAATCAATTCCTCCTATCTTTCCCGCATGGGGAGGGGTGAGGGTTTGCGGGGTGCTCTATCGGCTCAAAGGCATATCTTTCAGACAAGGCCCATAATGCTGTTTTCACGTTTTGATTGAGAAATAACCAGTTAATCGTACAGCCACCGCACATAGGGCAGGCCATTACTGCTTGATCGTTCGGCAGGATAGTCCCCTGCTTTCTATATTCAGATAAATCCTTTTCAGTCGCAGTCCTCAAAATCAATTCTACTGGCTTGCCAGAGCAATTACATGTTTTTCCAATTACCTTATATTCCATCCTCACTTACCCCTTTCAACCATTCCCCGATTGGTGCCGGGGTTCGGTGTCGGTTGGGCGAAACACATACTCAATATCCCTGTATTCGTCAACAACCGTTACTGTATCGCCTTGGTTTAATGCCAGCGCAACTTGAAGAATCGCAAGCCCCGACATAATCCCTTTAGCTTCTTTTAATGTCTTAATCTCAATAGTCTGCATTCTCATACCCTCCTATTTTCTGTCCCAGCAAGCGGCGCTGGTGATGGTTGCTGGCTTGCGGCGCGTCAAAATCCGTCGCGCATCGTCACAGGTTCCGGCGTAGTTTCCATTTTTGACGTATGCTATTGTTCCTTCCATGTCGGATGCCCAACGCTTTACTTTTTGCGTGTCTGCGCGTAACATGACATAAAGCAAATCAGAAAACGTATTCCGTGCGCGTATGTCGTCCGTTGTGTCTCGTTCCATTTTTAATGCGCGGATTGCTTCGCTGTAATTCATGCCCATTCCCTCCTGTTGGTTTTGGTGGTTAGTGCCGGTTTTGACCGACCGGCGGCGGTGTGCGTGAGATTGTGATTATCTTGTCTCTATTAATCTATGGCTTACATATCCTTGCTGTTTTTGAAACATTTGCTTTATAGCTTTTAATGCGGTTTCGGGTTTTCGGGAGTTATAATGCTGTCTTGTGACATTCCCCGATTTATGCGTAACCTCAAAATAGTATGTATTAAGCTTCATCTTCATGCCCTCCCGTTTCGTTTGTGTTTTCTCTATGGTCTTATCTCTTGGTTATATTTTATCACGACTGCGCTATAATGTCTATTAGAGGGATATATAAAGATAGCACTATATATTTGGTAATTATGTATATCGACTGCATTATATTTATGTGCTATAATAAGAATGAAAGGGGGACGAAAACAATGTCACCAATTAGCGAGGCCCAAAAAAGAGCAACGGCCAAATATGAGGCAAAAAAGTACGACAAGCCCGTGATCCGCATGGAAAAAGGCAAAAAGAATATAGTATCCACTCATGCGCAAGAATACGGCGAAAGCTTTAATGGCTTTGTTAATCGCGCAATTAATGAAACCATGAATCGAGACAAGAAGGAAAGTATACGCATTCAAAGTCGAGAAAGAAGAGAAAAGCTAAAGACTATGCAGATTCTCTGTGATATCCCAGAAGATTATGACGGCCCCGCCATCTATGCTTTAATTGATGATGAAGGAAAAAAATATATTTGCTCTACTATGCATCTAAGACAACGCTTATTATCTCATAAAACACATATGAAAATTGCTTTAGTCGATGGAATCAATGGATTCATTAATCAAAAATTAGTTGACGCCGTTTTGTCTGGTCGTAAATTCCACGCTGTAATATTAGAGCAATTTCCGGCCAATATTGGCCCCGAACGCTTAATGGAAAGAGAGGGCTTCCACTTAGAATCTTGCGGCGGAATTGATAATACCTATAATTTAGTGCCGATAAAACAATCAAATTGCCAACCCGGCGACATTATGGAATACGTGAAGGACGAAAACAATGTATAAATGCCCTAATTGTGGACGGGAACTTGAGCCTTGGCGGGAAGAACCGGACAACTGCTATGTTTGTATGGTATGCGGCAGCGAAATGGAAAAGGTGGAGGACACCGGCCTTGATCTGTGAGCGGTTTCGTGTCCAATTCGTGTCCAGTAGCGTAGAAATTTCAGGATTTTTCAAGAAATTTAAAAGCCAAAAACCACGATAACAAGCGGTTTCTGGCTTCTCTATGTATGGCAAGTTACTAATTCGAGCCTCGTAACCCGCTCCATAGAGAAACCGTGTAAACGCGATGTTTATGCGGTTTTTTCTTTTGGCTAACTTCCGTTTTGGCTGTTCGTGTCCAATTGTGTCCAGTAATTATTTAAAGTTGAGTTTTTTGACGTTGTTTTTTAGGTCGTCAACATCCACCTCGGTATAGATTTCCGTGGTCTTTAAAGTGGCGTGTCCTAGCAGTGTTTGAATAGCTCGAATGTCAGCACCGGACCGGAGCATATAGGTGGCAAAGGTGTGACGGCATTTGTGGGGCGACATATAAGGGATGGCATCCGCGCCCTCGCTTTCCAAGTAGACATTTAAATCCTCAAAGAACATTTTATATAATCGCTCATACGTCCGGTGCGTGTGATGATTTCCGTCCTTCCTGCAAATAACATACAACCCAACACGCGGCAACACATTAAGGTGCCTTTCCAATGCTTCATCATACGTCACAATCCGGTCATGCTTCGTCTTGGTGGCATCCTTCACAATCTCGCCATGCTCGCTTTTTGTGAGTGTGCGGTGAATGTGGAGGGTTTTGTTTTCTGTGTCGATATCGGACCACATAAGGGACAGAAATTCACCGATACGCAGGCCGGTATAAAGTAGAAATGCAATCAGCGGGCCGTGCTCATGCTTATCCAGGTAATCCACGATGTATGCAATTTGAGTCCGGCTGAACGCCTTAATCTGGCTGGGCGCTTTATCCGGCAACTGAATGTTGGTGGCAGGGTTCTTGTGGCATAAATAGTTGTCTATCGCTGTATTGAAAATCCCATTCAGACAAATCATGATATTTCCTTTTGCTTGCCGAGACAGCTCTTTTCCGTAGCGATTCCGGGCATTTGCATATAGTTTGGCGATATGGGCCGGCTTCACTTCGGCCAGCTTGAGTTTGCCGATGGCTGGGATAATGTGATTATTCACATACATGCTGTAATCTTTATGGGTGCTGTATGATACGTTCGGCTTTAGATACACTTCCAGCCAATGTTCGGCCCACTCCCCCACCGTCTTCACGCGCTCTATGGGCACCTTATTATCGGAGGCAAGCCATTCCTTGTGGGCCTTCCTACAGGCCGTAGGCGACGATGCGGTAAAAGATTTGCGGACGGTTACGCCGTCGATCTCGTCTACGGTGCGCAGCCGGTATTTGCCGCTGGGTAACTTCGTTATGGTTCCCTCGCCATTTGCTTTACGCCCCATGCCTACCCCTCCCCACGTCAATGGTTTTCAACTTCTCCAAAAAATGCAATTGCCACATAAAAAGAACATGCAAATGTTACTTGCGATTTGGTTATTCTGCGGATTGATCTTTAAGAACATTTGTTTTATGATTTACTTATGGGAAATCTTAGAAAATATCACTCTTTATGTTCCTCTGGTGGTTCCAACATTTTATCCATAGTATTTCCAATATATGACAATATTTACAATACAAAAATGATAAAGTGTAAATAAAGTCTGATGTTGGGCAACGACCGCGATTGCACATAAAAAGAAAGAAGTGGACAACATGAATGACGTAAGAACGATCACGCACTCCCCGGCGGCCTCTGCTTTAAATGAAGCGGAGTCCTTGGTACGGCGCGGAGGAAATGCGGAGAAAAAAGACAAGCATTCCAAACTCATGAAAATCGCTAAATGTCTATCCAGCGCCGACAAGCAGGTACTTATTGATTTTGCTTGCGCTTTAATGAGGCAGCAAGATCAAGTAATATATCCCGATTATCCTCATTCAAATTCTTAAATAATTCTGATAATTGCTTTTCTTGGCCCGAAAGCCCGTCATCTTCAATGGTGGCGGGCTTTTCTTCTATTAAATCACTTTTCATAATACCGAAATAATCAGCCAGTGTTTGAATTGTTCCCATTCGAGGCATCTTTGTGCCATTACACCAAGTTGATATTGTGGACTTGTTTATTCCAAGATCATTGATTAAATCAACTTGCGTCTTTCCGTTTTTATTCATATAGTAGTTGAGCATTTTAGAGAATATCAACTTTTCATTAGACACTTTATTCACCTCCTTAATCATACATTACACCAAAAGTAGAAGTTTGTCAACAGATAGCATAAAAAAATCTACTTTTAGTCTTGACATGGCAATCTACTTGTGGTAGAGTATACGCAGGAGGTGAAAATATGGAGAAACTTCATATTAGTTTAGCAGCTGCCAGAGTGAACGCCAAACTTACACAAGCAGAATTGGCGTCAAAATTAGGCGTACATACAAGCACGATTAAGAATTGGGAAAGCGGGAAAACATCTCCAGAGTCACGGTATCTTAGACAGATCGGGGAATTGTCCGGAATCCCTATGGATTATATTTTTTTGCCTGATACTCTACCTAAAGTAGATAATAGGGCCAGCTAAAAGAAATACCCTCTACCCACGCCGTCCAAAGCAAAGTAGAGGATATATAAACACTCACAAGGAGCCTGACTAAATTATATCACGTTCCTTGTGCAATTACAAGGAGGATTTATTAATGGCAACGAAAACAGCGGAAACAAAAGAAATCATCATTCCGGCAATCGACATTCAAAGGCTTGCGTTGAAAATCGTTGGAGATTCCCCGCTTATCATGCATAAGTGGAGTGAAAAGGCTAAGAAGGAAATTCTTGACAAGCATATGAAAAAGGCCAAAAAAGGTAAGGATGCAAAGGTTCCGGTCGCTGATTTTATTGACAGCATTTATTGGCTTTCCCATGAACCAAAGGAAAAAACCGAGGAAGGATTCGCGGAGGCAATCAAGAATGGCGCAACCTTTGGCTTTCCATCCGTTGCATTCAAGGCTTCCGCCGTATCTGCCGGGTATCGTAGCGGAGTTACCAAAGACAAGGTAAGTACATACGCCGCTTTCCACATTGACAATGAATTTGTTGAAATCAATGGGATTCCCGAAATGTGTGAGGATATGGTGCGTATCGGAATGACAGTTGACATTCGTTATCGCGGAGAGTTTAAGGAGTGGAGCGCAGAAGTCGGCGTGAAATATAATGCATCCGCAATATCCGCAGAGCAAATTGTGAATCTATTCAATCTTGGTGGTTTCGCTTGTGGCATTGGTGAATGGAGAGCCGAAAAGGGCGGCACATTTGGCATGTATCACGTTGGATAATCGCGGCAGGTGAGGCGGGGTATTGTGCGGAGAGGCTAGGCTTGTTAGGGTGCGGCAGGCATGGCGTGGTACGGTACGGAATGGCCCGGCGTGGTAAGGTCTGGCGAGGCAGGCAAGGCTAGGCTGGGCGAGATGCGTTATGGCGGTGCAAGGCGTGTCGAGGCAGGCACGGCGAGGTGGGCTTTGGTGTGTTTAGTTCCGGAATGTTTTGGCAAGGCAGGCAAGGTTGGGCGCGGCATGTTAGGACGTGGTACGGCGGGATGTGATAAGGTGCGGCAGGCTAGGCGAGGCGGGGATTGGTACGGCGTGTCACGATAAGGCAGGCATGGCGAGGCGAGGCAGGGCAGGGCCGGGCGAGGCATGGTATGGCAGGCACGGATTTTACGAAAGGAGAAATCACATGATATATCAATGGAAATTACCGCTATACAAAATTGACGCACAAACGGCGGGTGAGGAATTGGAAAGAATCACCCAAGCCCGCCACTCCCTCACGCCGGACGCTGTTGTGGATGAAAGCCGTTCCGAAGATGCTGTTTTACATAACTGTTTTGAGTGGAACAACGAAAGCGCCGCTGAACGATATCGGGAAACGCAGGCACAGGAGCTTATCAGAAATATTGTTACCGTCACTGTCAATGACGAGGAAATCACGGAGCCGGTGCGGGCATTTGTGAGCATCCAAAACGATTATAAGCCGGTCAGCGTGGTTGTAAGGACCAAAGAATACAGCGACGAAATGTACCGTAAAGCCTTGCGAGACTTACAGGCTTACAAGCGGAAATATGCAGGGCTGGAACAGCTTGCGGAAGTTTTCAAGGCTATCGATTCGGCGTTAGGCGAGGCCAGTTAATTAAAGCCGCCCAGGCGGCGGGAGGGAGTACATATGAAAATCATTATCGAAGCAGAACCCAAAGAGATCGCCGCTCTTGTATTAGCGGTACAAGAGCGGCAGGATGTAAACTTGACGCAGGAACAGATTGATGAATATTACGCAAAGATATTTGAGCCTATGGGCGATTGTCATCTTGCTCAGCCTGTTCATGATATTGACGCAGGCAAGCAATTGTAACTTCTAATGCTTGTTTTCTGCAAAAGTCTAGCATCTTTAATTGCGGGTCACTAAATTTTTCATTATCGATTTTATGGCTCTGTGAAATTAGGGCTAAAACAGATTCCTTGATTTTATCAAAATCCATTATTTCACCTCCCCTCATAGGGAGATTATACCAAAAATCGACATTAACCACAATGAGGTGAGCCATGAAACACATAATTCCAATATTACTGATGGGCTTGATTTACATTGAAATACTCTTTTGTCTAGCAATCGGTTTATCGCAATAAATAAAGGGAATCCCGCTGCTTGACCAGCCACGGGAAACCCTATACGGACGCAACAACACCACTGCTGCGCCCATCGCTATTATAGCATGGGTACGGCTCCAACACAAGGAGGAGGTGCAATATGGCCCGGAATGCGTTACCAGATGAATATATGCTTCCTGCCGAGCTTGCCAAGCGGAAGGGATTAAGTGTTGAGAAAATGACGGAAGAATTGCGCCGAGATTATTATAGGGATCGTACGCAAAAATTATATCCATATGCCGAGGTATTCCATAATGGAGAAACCGGAGGCTGGCAATATCGAATACATCGCAAGCGGTTTGATCGCTGGGATAGCGGCGAGGACATGGGAGCGGATCAACTTATTTCGCTGATAGTGGAGATGGTAAAGGGGGCATGAGTAAATTGACGCAATCTCAACGCAAAGTCTTTGAAAGACTCTGCCAATGCAAAAACTTCATCCCGAATCCTTATTTTCTGAGGATGCAGAAGAAACAAGAAGCAATCAAAATTTCCGACAATACATAAAGGACGTGATACCAATGGACTCACGACGATTCTACATAATAATCATGGCCTGCCTTGCCCTTATGGTAATCTGCGCTGCATCGCAGGCCGTACAGATAACCGCACTCAAGGAAGACGCTCAGGAGGCCCACAAGGCCATAGCAACCCAAGATGTAGTCCAGCACCCCGAACCCGTACAAATGACCGTACCGGAGCCCGTGGAGCCCCCAGCACCTACCTTTACGCCTATGGACATTCCACTGCCGATAGACTTGCAGCAACACACCTGGGAGCTTTGCCAAGAATATGATGTTCCTTTTGAGGTTGTGCTGGCCGTTATGTACCAGGAGACGGGCTACCGGGATTTGACTGTCATGGACTCCAACGGCCTCTATTCCACCGGCTTTATGATGGTGAATGCAATCGCATGGCCGGAGTTGGAGGAGATGGAAATAGATGTGCATTCGGAGGAGGGCGGCATTGAGGCGGGAATTATCATCCTAGCAGATTACTGGCACCGATATCCGCCGGAGCAGGCACTCACAGCATACAATTGCGGCGAGTCCCGGATGCTGAGGAATGGGTTGACCAGTACGCGGTATTCGCGAAAGATAATGGAGGAGGTTAATGCATCATGAAAAAGAACGAAATTGTAGTAGGCGGCACATATTCCAATGGCAAGGGCGGGATCCGCAAGGTTATAGCAGAGGGGGATAAATGTGTATTATATCGTGGCGTTCGGGATGCGGTTTGCATCCGATATAGGGTTATTAGGGACGGAACCAAGCATAACCGCACCGATGGGAATGAGCACAGCATAACACGACAGTCATTTTCGCAGTGGGCTGAGGAAAGGATTATTGAAGAATAAGCATCGACCGCGTGAATTCGCGGCGAGGAGAGGGAAATATTATGAGCAAAATTAAAGTCGGCGATACCGTCCAATGGACGAAATGGACGAGATGGGACACCAGACCATATGATTTGAAAGAAATGCCAAAACGCGTCGGCAAGGTATTGGCGTTTGTTCCGGCTGGGAAAGACATTCGAAACGTTTGGACCGAAAATAATATCATCATTAAGCGGGATAAATCCGGCCCTAATGTATCTAAAAACGAACGCGCCGTAGTGCTTGTGATGGGCGGCGCAAAAGGAACGCTGGAATACCATTATGCACCCAGCGTTGGAAGGTTGGAGATAGTTTCGCCAGACGGGCTTGAGGAATAGACGGGAGGAAATATGTTTGATTGGTTTAAGGAAGGGAATTTCAGCATTTTGATTCTGGTGGTAAATATCATAATGCTTTGGCAAAACAAGAAGAAATAAGCGCCGCCCACCGCGATGGAATTACGATAGGGCAGATTGAAATGAGAAATTCATGCTTAAGAAAGGCGATCAGGTAGTTATTGTAGGCAGCGCAGAGGAAGAAAAGTATAAGGGCTGCATATTTGAAGTTTTGAGCGATCCATATAGCATATGCGGTTCCGATGTAGTCAAAATGAAGTGTCACGAAACGGGCAAATACTTTGGCGGTGGATATGCGGTTGAATATCTCATGCATGCGTAAAAACGCCGCCCAGTGAAGCAACACCAAGGCGGCAAAGGAAACTATTCATCTTTATTATAGCGAAATTGGAGGGTTTGTCAATATGATTCCTCAAACAATGGAGCAGCTTCAAGATTCCGAGGAGCTATGCGGTTATTGCGCCGATACTGATTATGGCGAACATGCAAGCTATGGAACACCCAATGGTCAAGTATTTTGCGAGGGCGCATATTGCGAATCCGCATATGAGCGATACCTTGAAGAGATTGGCGCGACCGATACTATCATCAAAATCAAAATCAGAACAAAAGTAACGATTGTGGAGGATTGAAAATGGCTAATATATTGAAGATCGAATATGACATGCAGGAACTTCGGGATGGCATAAAGGCGGCAGTCATGGAGGCATTAAGCGGCGAAACGCTTGACGATATCCGCGCCGAAATCAAGCGGGATTTTATCGAGCAGCTAAAGCCAGAGGTTGAGGCCATATCCAGAGAAAAGGCGATTGATTTTGTAGAAGAACTTCTCTGCGACATTGCCGAAAATAGTACAGTCTCTGTTGGCGGTGGCTGGAAAGAAGAAGCCAAAATATATACCTACCGCGAATTTGTGAAAGAGGAAATTCGCAAGATCGTTGAAAAGGAAGAAATAAAAGTCAGAACGCCCAACGGTCGCAACGATTATTCATCCGTCAAGTTTAGTGATTACGTGATTAACCATTGCGTTGATGGCGAAATTGAAAAGCATATCAAAACTAATATTGATGCACTTCGCAAAGACGTTAATTCCAAAGTCAAAGAGATTTTTGACACGCAGACCCGCAACATGCTTTCTGAAACGGTCATGGGTGTTATCATGCAGAGCGATATATACCGGCGCATTGACGGGAATATCAAGTGCATTGCTGATAAATCCAGTAGTCAGTAGAAAAGGCGGTGCATCAAGTGCTATCCATTGAAGATCAACGAGCGCTGGAAAGGCTTGAGCGTTTGGAGCCGCCTGACGTTGACGAGATTTTGCCGTATGAGGATTGGTGGTATACGTTGGAGGATATGGAGTACGAACAGAGACGAGAAAATGAAATTTTAGGGAGGAATTATTGATGGGCTGCGATATTCATTTACATATCGAATTAAAGGTAAGTGGAAAGTGGGAACATTATGCCGCGCCGAGCGTTGATAGATGGTATAAGTTATTTGGATTGCTTGCGGGTGTGCGTAACATGGAAGTTAATCCAATATCGCCTCCAAGGGGCTTGCCTGACGATGTTTCCATTATCACCAAACTTGAAAGAGAGGATATGGGGCGTGACGGACATACTGATTCTTGGCTTAATGCAAATGAAATTTTAATATTATCAGAAACGCTTAATGATTGGGGCGAAAGGGATAATGTGGGATTCTTGGGATATGACCTTGAACACCAAATACTAAGAACATACCTATTCAGAAATTCATTCGCAGGCCATGTAAAATATGAGGATTGCTCTTTGCCAGATGGCGTTGAGGATGTAAGATTCGTCTTTTGGTTTGATAATTAAGGAGGATTCACCACATGTATGACTACGATTTCACCGGCGATCTATCCATCTACCAAAAGCAGCTTGACGAGGCCGGGATTGATTTTGATATTACGAATTATGCCGGACTTACAAAACGGGAGATTGAATGTGTTATGGGCGGTCTATTACTCTTTAAACCAAAGGGGAAAACAATTGAAGTGGAAACCGAATTACTATTCGATCCAAATCCGCCGGAACCAGGAACAATTAAAGATTGGGAATACTTGGATTGCCTGTGGGAAGGGCAGAGGTTGTCATGATATGGGAATCTCTTGGCTCATGCGACAATTACATAATCGGGGAGGCGACAATAAAAGCTGCTCTCCCGGCCAAGGCTCCATACTGTCAATATTGTACCTATATATCCTATCAGCAGTCATATGATCGGCATAGTTGTCGGATTACAGGAGAGTGGATTCTTAATTATAAAAAAGAGCGGGGCGAGAGATGCCCATTCACATTTGAAATGGAGGAATAATCAATGGCGATCATGGCAAAGGCAAGCGGAGGCGGCGGAAATCCCGTCGCAGCAGGTGTTCATATAGCGTTATGTACTCGCATAGTGGATATCGGCACTCAATTTAACGAAAGATTTGGAAATTCCCAACGGAAAATCATGTTCACATGGGAAGTGCCGGATGATACTGTGATTATTGAAGGTGAAGAAAAGCCTAAATTTATTAGCAAAGAATATACTCTCTCGCTTAATGAAAAGGCGAAACTTCGGGCAGACCTAGAATCATGGCGCGGCAGAAAATTTACGGATTCAGAGCTTAATGGATTTGATTTGGTTAATGTTCTTGGCAAGGCCTGCCAGATTCAAGTGCTACACAATGACAAGGGATATGCTAACATTTCATCCATAATGTCACTTCCAAAAGGAATGCAAGCGCCTGCACCGGTTGGCGAGAATATTTACTTTGATTTGTCTGCGGATTCCTGCTTGTCAATTATGGAAAAACTTCCGGAATGGGTAAGGGATAAAATCAAATCTTCCCCTGAATACTTGAATCTTACCGGCGCACAGGTGGACACTTCCGATGACTTCAAAGACGTTACAAATGAAATGTATTCAGGTGATGAGGATCTTCCATTTTGATTGACAGAGAGTGTTATATCTGTAAGACCACACGGGACATCCAAGCCCATCATGTGTTCTTTGGCAGTGGATATCGAAAGCTATCTGATAACTATGGTATGGTGGTTGATTTGTGTATGAGCCACCATACCGGCCCACAGGGCGTGCATTTTAATCGGACGCTGGACTTGAGATTAAAGCGCGAATTTCAAGCAGAATTTGAGCAGACGCATACGCGAGAAGAATTTATGAAAATATTTGGGAGGAATTATTTGGAATGAGCGGCCAAGACTTATATTTGGAAATTGATAATAAAGTAAAGGCATTAAACTCTGCCCTCTCAGAACACCGAAAACGGGGCGAAAAATACGCCAAGGCACGTAGAGAGTACCAGGTATCTCTTGCAAAAGAAATCCTCATACAGCGCAATTCTGGGGTTCCTGTGACGATTATATCCGATATATGCAAGGGCAATGAGAGAATAGCGGATTTGCGCATGGATAAAGACATAGCAGAATCATTGTATAAATCAGCAGGAGAGGCAATCAATTCCTACAAACTTCAAATTCGGATCATTGAAGGACAGATTGATCGGGAATGGGGCCGGAGGTGACATATGGAGCATTCATTTGTTATTGAAATAGCACAGGAATATGGGGTTAATGCAGCTATAATTTTAAATAATATAAGCTTTTGGATTGAAAAAAATAAAGCAAATAATGATAATTTTTATGATGGACGCTATTGGACGCATAATACTGTTGCGGCATTCCAGAAGTTATTTCCTTATATGACCAATAAACAAATCATGACCGCCCTTAAGAAACTAGAAGATGCTGACATTATTATTACGGGCAACTATAATAAATCTGCATACGACAGAACTAAGTGGTATGCATTAACCGATAAGGGAAACTCGATTATCCCAAAATGTCAAATGGATTTACCAAATAAGTCAAATCAATTTGACAAAAATGGAGATTGTACTATACCAGATATAAACACAGATATATGTAATGCGCAAAGTAACGAAAAGCTATTTATGCAATTTTGGGAGGCATATCCAAAAAAAAGAAGTAAAGACGATGCATTTAAAGCGTTTAAATCCCGAAAGCCCAATCCAATTCTTGTTGGCGAAATGATCGCGTCTATTCAACTAATGAAGGATTCTGGAGAATGGTCAAGCCAACAGATGAAATATATCCCCTATCCAGGGACTTGGTTGAGGGCTGGAGGATGGAAGGACGAGGTTGAACCGCACAAAAAAGAACCACAAGGAAAGGTGTGGAAATCCCTTGATTGATTTATTCTCGGGCGTCCAGCCCAATATAGAAGCCGAACGTTCCATTGTTGGAGCCATTCTTATAGACGCTGACAGGATCATGCCGGAATGCGAGGAAATTTTATCTGAAAATGATTTTCTTATCAGCGAATACCGTACACTGTACCGGACCATGATCGGCTATTTCGTGGATGGAAAGCCTATTGATGTCGTTACTCTATTAGCACAGCATGGCGATGAATACAAGGCAATAATCGCCGAATGCGTTCAGTCAATGCCATCTACTGGTAACTGGAAATCCTATGCACGGATTGTAATTGATACAGCAAAGCGATATAGAGCACATGAGGCCACCGCAGAACTGATTGGCTTGCTTACGGACCGAGCGGACGTGCAAGAATGTCAGCAGATGGCAGCAAGGATATGTGAACAGCTTTCCACGGTCACTACGGGCGATACAGTATCGGCAAAAGAAGGATTTCACCAATTCTATTCCTCACTACAGCATCCAATAGAATATATTCGCACAGAATTTTCGAAAATCGATCAACATACATACATTGAACGTGGTGATTTTATCGTTATTGGTGCACGGCCATCTGTAGGAAAGACGGCGCTAACGTTGGATATAGCGAAGAATATTGCGAAGCATAACAAGGTGGCATATTTCAGCCTTGAAACCAAGAATGGAAAGCTATTTGCCAGATTAGTTGCAAATCTTAGTGGTGAATATTTCGGGCGCATAAAATCCAGAAATGGTATTGATTATCAGAAAATTCTTGATACTAAAAAGGTTTTTGATGAATTGGATTTATATACCATAGAAGCCGCTGGATGGACGGTAGCGCAAATCAAGGCAAAGGCAGTGCAATTGGGCGCAGAAGTAATATTCATCGATTATATCGGCCTAATCCATGCCGACGGAAACAGCAGGTATGAGAAGATGACTAATATATCCTATGAATTGCATACGCTAGCGCAGCAATCTAAAATAACTGTATTTGGTTTATCTCAACTAAATAGAGCTGGAACCGGAGAGCCAACAATGGAAAATTTGCGGGAATCTGGACAGATTGAGCAGGATGCGGATATTATTTTGTTATTACATGCACCGGAAGATGATGATCCTACACAGCGCCAAGTTATTATCGCAAAAAACAAAGAAGGACAGACGGGAAGTGTGAAATTGCACTTTCAGGGGGAATATCAGCGATTTAGCGAGATTGAGACGAGGTATTCTTAATGGTGTTTACGATACCAGAAACTAAATCAAACTTAGGAGAATATAGCCTCAATAAAATCTATCAAGGGCGGCATTGGTCAAAGCGAAAGCAGGACGCGGACTATTGGCATTATCGGGTACTATCTGAATTAAGGCGGCAGAAGATTCCCCGGAAGTTTTTTAAGAAATCCATACATATTGACTTCTGGTTTAATTCCCGCCTTGATTCAGACAACCACGGGTATATTGTCAAGCTCATTATTGACGGCCTAAAGGGTTACTTGATAGCGGACGATAATAAGCGCCACGTATCAAGCCATTCTGTTTATTTTTGGGATGGGGATGGAGTTAAAATCGAGATTCAATAATCCCCGTGTGGAAATCAAAATTGAACTGGAGGAATCAGGATGAAGCCAATTTATGAGCCGAAAGGCCGTGCGCAAGAATATTGTGACTTGGCAATTAACATCTACACCGGATGTAATCATGGCTGTGTGTACTGCTATGCGCCGAGGGTACTACATAAGACACAGAAACAATTCGCCGCCGTGGAGCCGCGCAATGGCCTTGTGGACGCACTTAAAAAACAACTAGTGACCGAGGGCATAAGAGACCGCGAAATTCAGTTGTGCTTTACCTGTGACCCATATCCCGCCGACATTGACACCAGCGTTACCCGTGAAGTGATTGAAATTATCAAGAATAGCGGGAATCATGTGCGGATTCTGACAAAAGGCGGCAATCGCGCTTTGCGGGATTTTGATTTGCTGGATGGCGGGGATTGGTTCGGCGTGACGCTAACAGAATATAGCAGATGGATTAAAGAAAATGAACCAAACACGGGAACGCCATACGAAAGATTGAATAGTTTATTGAGGGCAAGCGAATCGGGTATAAAAACATGGGCTTCTTTTGAGCCTGTATATAATCCGTCATATGTATTTGCTATGATACGCGATATAGATTTTATTGATATATTCAAAATAGGGAAGCTCAACTATGCGCCCTCTGATATTGATTGGGGAGAGTTTGGGCGCGAATGTGAAAGACTTTGTGTTGAGCATGGCCGAAGCTACTATATAAAAGACGATTTGCGCAAGGCGATGGAGGTGCAGCCATGAAATGCTCAAATCATCCTTGCTGCGATTGCATCGAAATATGCCCTGACAGAAAGGGGCCTAGACCATGGAGCGGGAAAGAAGAAAGATTTCTGTTATACCTGATTAATCACGGAGAAACGGGCAAGCAGGCTGGGGATAGGTTGGGCAGGAGTGGAGATGCCTGCCAATCGAAATATAGGGAGTTGACAAGGATATAAGGATAAAGGAGGTAGAGGCCGATGGATAAAGTGCATTTCTCCAGCAATAAAGACGATTGGTGTACACCGTGGGATTTTTTCAATAAATTAGATTCGGAATTTCATTTCACCTTGGATGCAGCCGCCAGTCATGCGAATGCAAAGTGTACCCGATATTTTACCGCCGAGGATGATGGACTATCCCAGGATTGGGC
>Ga0153942_1000021_pt1 | contig 78769 bp, 62 predicted proteins | sample TSNJ026MetaG_FD_104731 | JGI IMG/M metagenome (GOLD analysis project Ga0153942, IMG submission 104731) | Attine ant fungus gardens microbial communities from New Jersey, USA - TSNJ026 MetaG | ecosystem: Host-associated > Fungi > Mycelium > Unclassified | place: USA: New Jersey, Brendan T. Byrne... | reverse complement strand
CTTAAATCAGCTACATTTTTATTTAATTCTAAGAAAGCGTTAAACGCATCATCTTGATTCGTGTATGCTTCACTTAATTCTAAATTAAGGTGAAGATCAGTTAATGCTGTTTGACCAATTGCATTAATTCTAACCATAACTGATCCAGTGTATGCTGTATTTGCTTTGGCCTTAATGGTTAAAGAACCATTACTTGTGTAAGTGGCAGCAGCAAAACTATCAACTTCAACATAGTCGTTTAAGTTAGTTCAGCTGTTATTAACTTCTAAAAAAGCGGCAAACGCGACATCTTTATTCATCTTTTCAGTACCTTGAATGATTGTGTTTGTTACTAGGCGAGCGATATTAGTTTTGATTAGTTCTGGAATCGTGATGGTTAAAGTTCCACTGTACTTTGTATTTGGTTTTGCTTTAACTTCTAATGATCCAGTTTGGTTGTAATCTGGAGCAGTAAAATTCTCAATTTCAAGATTATCGCGTAAATCACTAACTTCAGAGTTTAACTTAATAAATGAATCAAACGCTGCTTGTTGCTTAGTTATTGGAAGTGATAATAAAGTTTTTAGATGCAAGTCGTTTAAACTTGTTTGACCAATTGCATTAATTGTAATTATAATTGATCCAGTGTATGCTGTATTTGCTTTGGCCTTGATTATTAAAGAACCAGGTGTAGTATAACTTGGTTCGTTAAACGTTAAGTCAACGTTTGCTTCAAGATCAGTAACGTCTTTGTTGTTGTTTAAGAAGGCTTGGAATACATCTTCTTTGGTCATGCCTTCTGAAATAGTGATTGATTCCTTATTTAAAGTTAACGTGTTTAAATCGATTTTCACTTCAGAACGATTTTTCGTTCCACAAGCGACAACACTTATAGCAGCAGTACTAGTTAAACCAATTGATCCCAAAATAGTTAATAATTTCTTCATATAAACTTACTTTCCTTTTATAGTAAAATCCATAACATCGTAATTTGTTATTATATTTAAACATTAGCATTTATGTTGTAAAAAACGCTTGATAACTCTTTAACAATCTCACTTTGTTACTATTATTTTATCATTTTAGTCTTAGATTTTTCAAGTTTTATTTTTAAAATTTTTTTAGGATTTTTTGATGAAATTTATAAAAGTTAGCCATATAAATTCATTAATCAACAAGAAGATTTTGGTAATATCTTGACAAAAAAAACAGTGAAAAAGCAAAGGCGATTTCACTGTTTTTCATTATTTAAAACTGACAACTTATCAAAATTTTAGTAAGTAATTAATGACTTAACTTTATACTTTTTGTTTAATTCTTGATCATGGAGTTTAGTAATATCAGCTAAAAACTCAATTCCAACAATTGTTGATCCTTGACTCTCAACCAACTCCACAATTGCATCAATTGTTCCTCCCGTGGCAAGAATATCATCAATAATGACCACTCGATCAGAGGTGGTTAAATCACCTTTTTGCATCTCAACCTTACTGGTTCCGTATTCTAAGGTGTATTCTATTTGCTCAACTGCTCGAGGTAATTTACCTGGTTTTCGCACTAAAACAAACTTAGTATTAGTTAAATAAGCAACTGCACTAGCAAATACAAAACCCCTCGCTTCAGGAGCAACAATTGCTGTAGCTTGTTGCTCTTGAACAAACTTAGCCATTTCATCAATTGCTGCTTTAAAAGCAGAGGGATGATTCAATAGCGGAGTAATGTCTTTAAAAACTACTCCTGGACTAGGAAAGTCAGGAACATCAGTAATATATTTTTTTAAATCCATCTCTAATTTCTGTCTCCTTAATTAGTCGTTTATACCTTCAACAATCTGTTCTTCACCTGATACTTTTAAAGACCTTACAAATTGTTTAGAAGCATAAGCGTTTCTAATTCGTTTCTTTTCAAAAAATATTCAAGTTGGTATCACAATGAATAATGATACCATTCCTCCCATCAATAGTCCAATCAAAATAATTAATCCAAAATTAAAAATTGAAGGCATCGTAACAGTTAATGCTAGTGCGGTTAAAACAAAGAATCCACCAATCGTAACATAACGTCAAAGAGAAAAATCAATTAAACGAGCATATAAATTCTTGAAGAAGAAGTTTCTGCGAGCGTGATAATCAATTTGTTCTTTAGTTTTAGTTTTGAACCCTTGATAGTCATCACGATAAGTTTTTTTCATTAAAGCGTAGTTATCTTCTGCTACTTCTAACTGGTTAAGTAAATCTTGAGATTCGTCTTGATCAACTTTTTTTTGACTTAGCTTCACTTGTTTTTTTAAATCACACAATGCTTTTTTTGCTTGTTTTAAAGTTTGTTTTTGATCATAACGGTACTGACGTAATTTAATTGCATCATCGACTTCCTGATCAAAATGGTGATAAATTTTATCCTTAGCTTCTGCATTAAGAATATTCTTTCCCTTCCCTAACACGAGCATCATCGTAATTAATGAACAAGTAATCAAGAAAGCAATTCCACTTAATAACTCAATAGAAACCGGAATGCGGAACAAGATTACCAGAGCAAAAACACTTCCAATTGTTAAAACCAAGCCTAAAGCCATTGCCACATAATAAGTTCACTTAAAGCGAATAATCATATAAACCAATAAGGCTAAAAGCATAATTCCTAAAACAATTCCTAAATCACGCAACTGTTCTTTGCCACTATATGGTTCAAGAGTATAAGAAGCAATTTGCTCATCACTAGTACCATCATTATTATTACTTCATTCCCCATAAGCGATAAAACGCAGCAACTTTTTGAATTGAGAACGAGAACGTTCATTAGTGGCATTACTATTAACCTCTACAGCAACCGTAGTGGTAGAAGTTTCAACAATCACATAGTTTGGAATCATGACAATCGTATTTTTCTTTAAATCAATACCTCCTGCCTGACTGGTGATTTCAATGTAAAGTTCATGATCAATCACATAGCGTAAAAAGTCCTGCACCATTTTAGCTTGGTGAGTATTTAAAGTATCATCATCAGCATTAGGATGATTATTTCGTCATTGGTCATCTTCAATCTTGAATTGGTCAACAAGTTTACTAATATCTTGGCTGTCTCAGTTCTCAGAGCTAATCACCCGGTCATAAGCTTCAGTGATTCCGTTTCCATAAACAATGAAGTTTTGTCCCTTACCATAACTTGAAGAATAGTTTGGTCCGATACTTCCACCAATTATTGCACTAAGTACGCCAATCAGAAGGATTGCAACCCCTAAAACCAGACCAATATGACTAACTCATCGGGTTTTTTTATAAACTTTTGCAACTTGGCTATCAACCTTCTCAAGAGTTTGACTATCAGTTTCAATTTCTGCTTGAGTTAATTCAATCACATGATCAAGATCATCAATCTGGTGGTCAAACTTTGTGGAAACAAAACTTTGTCAGTGCTTGTTTTTGAAAAGTTGCTTAATTCTATTTTTTCATCCATATAAACGCATTAAACGTTTTTTAAGTTTTTTTAATAACTTTTCTTCGTGTCGAACAGTTTTTTGAACAACTTCAGCATTCTTGGCATCAACACTTGCGTGCAATTCTACCAACCGATCGGTAGCTTTTTTAATTGCAATTAACTCTTTGCTAGTATACCTACTCTTCTTATCCATCTTTTCTAAATATTGTTCGTAGTAAGTAATTAAATATTGTTCCTTAGCAGTTTTAAAAATCCTGATGTTGGTATTAATTGGTAGTAGTCAAAGGTTGTCTAAAATCAGTTTATTTTTCATTAATAACCAGTAAATAATTCGTGCCAAGCCAAGTGCTAATAAAATTGCTAAAAAGACACCAATTGTTATCAAAGTGGCAAAGTTCTTCACTTCTCCATTACCAACCCAAAACAGAACAACACTGGGAATGATTGTGACAATTAAAGCATCGATTGCAATTGATCAAGTTTCTTTGTTACTGATTTTAAACGAAGTTAAAGCACCGTGTTTTTTCTCATAGAAATTCTCACCAAATGAATCAAAAAGGATGAGATTAATATCAATAACAAAACCAATAATTAAGAACAAAGCACAAATAAACTGGGGACCCATGACAATATGGAACCCAAGTCCACCAATCAAAAGTAAGAGTGATGCAGTTGTTGCTGCAATGATAATTGTAAATAAACCCATCAAACGGTAAACGAACAACAAGAAAATCATTAAAGTCAAAGCAATCAAACTTAGAATAACTACTGAAACGATTCATGCTAGAGTACTAATCACAGCGTTCTCGCTAATAATTGATTCCACTCCATAATTAATGCCTGCAGTATTTTGCTTAATTGAAGCGACCGCTCTTTTAGCAACAGTTAAAGTGGTAGTAGGAATATAAAATCCAGCATCAATCTTATTTGTACTCGATCCATTTCCATTTGAACCTGGGGTAAAAAACGCCATTCCTGACGACACTAAATTACCTGTAGTGTAACTATCAGATCCAGCAATCACCCCACCAAGAGTTTGATCATAGTTATGATAAACAAAGTTATTTTTAATCAACGCATAAAGACTAGTTAACTTCTCGTTTAAAACAGGTTGAGAAGTTTCATCCTTATCAGTGAACAAAACCTTATTCATAAAGAAGTTAATCGTATCATTAAATGCATCTTGTTTATGAATTGTTGGGGCAGTACCACTGTTAGTATTAGTTCCTAAACGTAAAGTTTCAATCTCATTACTTAATCCTATGGTTAAATCACTAGCATAAATAAAATTGCTTGTTGCAGAAGCACTATCCTCAAAAGGGGTAAAAATCGTTAAAATATTCTTTAAATCATCATAACTCTTAGTCCCACTAATTGTTGAACCATTAATAACTGGTCGGGCATTAGAAAGGTCATAAGTTGTATCAATCAAAGAAATTGAACGGGTTAAAAACAGCTCTGTCCCTGGATTTCGATACGTAATCGTTCCCCCAAACAAATTTCTTAAAATTGCTTTTAGATTGTCATCATTACTAGTGTTGTATAAATCTTGAGCAGGACGAATAATTAAATTGTAGTATGCTCGTAAGAATTTATCATTAGTTTCATCAAGAGTGTAAAAATAACGTAACTCGTTAATTAAAGCTTCCAAGTCAGTGACAAAAAATAACTGAGGAACAGTCGTTCCTTGACTGGCAGTTAAAGCACTTTGAATGATTTTTTGAAAAACATAATCACTGCTATTAGCTACCTTTTGTAACGACATGTCAATATAAGGTGAACGACCAGTACCATTTGATAAACTTGTTGATTTAATCTTTTGGTTAAAAATCATGTTTGTTCTCAAACGTTGAACACTACTATCCTGCCCTGCTGCTTCTAAAGCTTTGCTGTTAGTGTAAAAGTCAGCATAGTTACTCATACTCGTATTATCAGTAATTGAAGGGTCGCGACTAAGCACAAACATTCCTCCACCAGATTCAATTTGTTGTCGTAAGTTGAAAGTATTATTGTTAAAAGCAGTACGAGAAACAATTAATTCAAGGTGGTTTTTCCCTTTCTTATTGACAGTTAAAGGGATATCGTTAAACGGTGAAAGTTTATCTTGTAAAGAGCTAGAAGCATCATTAAGATTAACTGTCTTGTTATCATCACGACTAACTTTAACACTAACCCGATATGTTCCTTTATATTCAGGACCATAAACTAGGTTAGTATCAACTTTAATACTAGACAAAATAATTCCCAATACTAACCCAAACGTTAATAGGAGCAAACTTAAAAGACGAACTAATTTTTTATAATTAAACTTGTTTTTCATTCTCGCTCTCTTTCTAACTTCTCCCTGGAAAGATAAAAAGTTCTGGTTCTAAAACCATAACTCCTTTATTATATAATAATCATTATTTCATTGGTATATCTTACTTTGATAATGCCTAAAATCAAAACAAGAAAAAAGCAGAAGTTTTACTGGTTTTCTTGTTTTTTTTCTGAGTTTTTCTGGTTTTCTTTTTGTTTTAACGCTAAGAGTTCTTTTTTAGTTTTTTGATAAGCAAGTTTATCAATTTTTTTCATACTTTTTTTATTATTGAGAATCTCGTTAGTAAAGTAATTCTGGACGTGGTCATTACTAAATTCATAGTCAAATTTACCTTCAATTTTTTTAGTTGTTACCACTTTCACCATCATATTGGGGTCGGTTTTTAATAACAAATTATAAATTGCTTTTCAATTAATTACTGTCATTGCTAAAGTAATGATTTTTCGGTCAGGATCTGGTTGACCATTAACTAGTATTTGCTCTGGTTTACTAACATTAATTTCGTTACGATAACCCTGGTTTTGTAAAGTTTGAATCAGCTCATCTGATCTTGTTGTACTAATCACATAAGTACGAACTTTATATTTAGGATAGTTAAAGTTAATCACATTAGAACACACAATAATATAAACAATCGATGAAAAAAGTGATGAACCAAAAATATAATAGAAACGAATCTTAGCAACCAAATGACTAGGATAACTGGTAAAAAGTTTTTCTTGGGCTAATTGATTAATAAAATAATGGTAGGTTTTGTCAAATTTATCCCGGTGATTTAAAATCGCATCACTAAGACTATCAGAAAGATTCAAAGCACTCTGTTGGGTTTTTAAAATATTTTCTAGCTGATTAGACCAACTTAAATTTGCTTTATTTGCTTCATACCAATCTAAAAAAAATTGAAAGTCTTTATTTGAAGCATCGTTAATCACCGAAACCTTTGCTTGTGAAGGTAAATCTTGAATGTTTAAAAAAATCGTATTTAAAACAATTACTAGTGCTAAAACCGCAAAGTTAACATAACGATTCAAAGAACCAATATTTTTATTCTTTTTGATTGAAAAAAAGAAAGTAACAAAATCAGTACCCCCAGTTGAAGCATTCGAGCGATAAACCAACGAATAGGCAAATCCAATAATCACTCCACCAATAATTGCAAAGATAAATAATCAGATAATGGTATTTCACCCGTTAGCAAACTTAGCCACTAAAGGATAATCAATAATCATGTGTCATTCACGAGGATTAATCACAGGAAGGTGACTAATAATTTGGTCAAAACCAATTTGTAAAACCATATAAGCGATTGTCATAATTGAAAACCGTAAACCAAGTTTTCAAAAACCAAAGACCATAAAAGGCACGTTTAAAACTAAATACCAAACATAATAAAAAGTACTTTGCTTAGCAATTGCTCCACTACTATTTCCCGGAGTAATAATTACTGCTAAAAAACGCGCAATCGATCCTAATCCTCCTGGATAAATTCCTTGTGATCCTGAAGCAGAAATAAAGTAGTCAAAACCAATCACTGTTAGAAGTGAAGAAAAACAAATAAAAAGTAAATCTCTACGAAAATCATGACGAAAATAATCTTTTAAAGCAAGGTTCTTTCAGCCCTTGCGCACAAAGTACTTTTGATTATCTAAAAATAAAGAACTGCTATAAATTTCTTCAGTTGTAACCTGTTCTTTACTATGTCTTCACTTAGTTTTATTATTTTTGATTTCAGCCATTGGTTTTTATTATATAGCGTGTTATCTTAATTTTAATCGTTACCAAAAACTTCTTTTTTTCGTTTTTGATATTTTGCTTTTTTAATTTTATCGATATTTTCTTTTATGTGTTGACGACGGCGTTGCTTTTTAATTGTCTCTAAAGCTTGTTTGCGTTTCTTTTTATAGCCTGGTTTAACCTTTTTATCGTGATATTTATGTAAAATAATTTGTTCTTCACTAGAAAGATTATGCTTTTTAGGATTCATTTTTTTAGAAGTTTTTTCATTAACCAAATCTTGATGAAGAAACTTTTTAACTTCAAAGTTAATCCCGTGGTTAGTCAAGTAATTAATTTTATCTTGTTCTTTTAAATTTAAAAGAAGATAACTTTCTCCAGTTAAACCATTACGTCCACTTCGCCCTGCTCGGTGCACATAATAACTTAAATCTTTTGGTAGACCAAGCGAAACAACATGACTAACTCCAGGAATGTCAATCCCTCGAGCAGCAATGTCGGTTGCCACAACATATTTAAACTCATTATTCTTAATTCGTTTCAACATTGCTGCTCGCATTCGAGGAGGTAAATCCCCATGCAAGACCCCAACTTGATCAATACTGATTTCTTTTAATCAACCAACAACCCGATCAACTTCATTTTTATTATTAACAAAAATAATCATTAAATAAGGATTGAGTCTCTTTAATAACAAAGTTAAAACTTCCTGGTTGTCCTTGTTTTTTGTATCAATTAGAATATTTTTTACTTGCTCAGTAATTTTCTTTTCCTGAATTAAGTCAACAATTTGCACTGCAGGAATATATTTTTTAACAAAAGGTGAAAGTTGAGGATTGATAGTTGCACTAAACAAAGCTTTCACAGAATCTTGTTTTATCTTGCTCATCAAAAAATCAAGATCGTCAAAAAATCCTAAATCAAAAATCATGTCAAACTCATCAACAACCACCCAGGTTGAAGTAGTTAGTTTTAATAAGTTTTGTTCGTATAATTCCTTTAACTTTTGGGGTGTACCAATCGCAAGTAAAGGTTGATGATGAGTTAAACTTTCAGCAATTTTTAGGTTATCTTCTCCCCCGATATATAAACCAGTTTTTAACAATGGTTGAAAGTTTTTAAAAAAGTTGACTTCATCATAAATTTGTTTAGCCAGCTCACGAGTTGGAGCAATAATCAAACCTTGAACAACACCTTGTTTTTCATAGTTCAAGTTATTTAAAATTGGCAAAAGAAATGCATAGGTTTTTCCTGTTCCTGTATGCGCAATTCCAACTACATTTTGGTGTTTTTTCAAAATCGGAACGACCATTTCTTGAACCTGGGTAGGAGTGGTGAAACCCTTGACCTCTAACCCATCGTTAATAAACTTTTTAAAACCGAAATCACTAAAATTCATCCTTACTTTCTCCCTTCGACATTTATCAATTGGTTTTTGATGTCAAACCCTTCCACAATCAGTTCCCTCTCAAACGCGTTCGTTAGTAACGACACAAGGTCACCAACAAAGTATTCTTCCATATAATGACCCAATAAAATTACCCCATTATTAAAATCATCAGCACTAACCAACTCGTTTCACTTTGCTTCGCCAGTAACTAATAAAGTATTGGTTAATTTTAATGAAGTTAATGCGCTGCCTCCAGCCCCTGGAATTAAATAAAATTCTTCAACAAAACTTTGACCATCTGCAATCAAATTTATTTGCATGCTACTGTTTGGAAAAATAGCTTGTAGCGCCTTGATAAAATCAGAGAGTTTAACTGCTTGTTTCAAGCGCAAGTAATAACCCTCATTATCCTGACCAAACCGTCTATTTTTTAAAATTGGGAGTTTTTCACCAACAATTTTCAACAAGTTTTGGTTCGGTGAAGCATCATAGTTAGTATGAATACTAAAAACTAGGATATTGTTGGTTTTTAACTTCGCAAAGATAGATTTCTTTTGTTTGTTTTCAACCACTAGACTAGAAAACACTAGTGGGTGTCGGGTAATAATCAGTTCAAAATGATGTTCAACTGCATAATCAACAACCTTTTGGTTTAAATCTAAACAAACCAACACCTTATTAATTGGTTCTAATAAATTAGGTAGCTGTTTTTGATAAATTTGCACACCAGAATTATCTCAATTAGCAGCAAGTTTTGGTGAGAATTTTTTATCCAAATACTTAATTATTTTCTGTGCTTCCATGATTTTCTCCTTTTTCAACCATATTAATAAAAAGTTCATAAAATTGTTTTTGTTTTTGATGATGAACTAGGGGCAAAATTTTTTTGTATTTTGCTGTGGTGAGCGCTAAAAATTCCTGATAATCTCGATCATTCAATAAGTGCTTATCTACCCCCAAATAAAGATCACGTTTACTAACAACTTTTCGACCACTAATTCGAGAAACTCATAAAAACCAATACTTTTGGTCTTGATCAACTAAGAAAAACTCTTGGTTAATCAGCAGATTTTTTAATTGTAATTGTTCTCTGATTGGTCAAGGATCAGTATTTGCACAAATTAAATAATTATTAATCCCTAGATAATCTTGAGCAATAATTTTGCTAATACTTTGTGCTCCTAAGCCAGCAATCACAACATAATCCAACCTAATGTTATGTTCTTTAAAGTAAGTTAAACCATCAGTTTGGATTAAATCAATATCAGCACTTAATCCGGCTTTTTCAACGTTTTTTCTCGCTTGGTTTAAAGGGTTGAAGTTTAAATCTGCTCCATAAGCATGACTCACTTGCTTACTTTTAATCGCTTCAATAGGAACATATCCATGATCAGTACCAATATCAGCAAGAATAGTTGCTGGTTCTACAAATTCTAATAAAAAGTCTAACCGAGTTTGGTTGATCAAGCGCATGATTAACCTTTAAAAAATTCGCGCAAAACTTTAGTCTTGGGATTATTCGCATTGGGTTTAAATTTGCGAATAGTTTTGGCCTCGATTTGCCGAATTCTTTCTCTAGTAACCTTCAATTCCTTGCCCACTTCTTCAAGTGTTTTAGGCGAATCATACTTGTTAAGTTGTTCTTGTAAAATCGGATTTTCAATATCACGAATTTTTTCAATTGGCGTGTCAAAGTGTAAATCTAATTCTCTTACAACTGTTCTTAACGTTTCTAATTCCTCATCTTCACATTCAGCAGCCAGACGAATAATTGTTCTAAGTTTAGTTGGAATTATTCCAAAACGCATACGAATAACCTTTTCTTCTCTTGGAGCTAGAACTTCTACAAAAAGATCATCAATGACTTCTCTTAATGATTGTTTTTCAGCATAGTCATCAGGAGAAACCATATCTTTATCTTCAACAAAATCTCCAAAATGAGTATCATCTTCATCACCAAATGGCTTTTCTAATGAAACTGGTTCAATTGATAACTTCTTAATATCAGTTACTTTATCAGCAGTCATTCCCCCACCAACTTTATCAGCAATTTCTTGAGCAGTTACTTCTCGACCCAATTCTTGAGTCAACGAACGTTCAATCCGAGTTAATTTGTTGATAGTTTCTACCATATGGACAGGAATTCGAATTGTTCTGGCTTGATCAGCAATCGCACGAGTAATTGCTTGACGAATTCATCAAGTTGCATAAGTAGAAAACTTAAACCCCTTCGTGTAATCAAATTTATCAACCGCCTTCATCAACCCCACGTTTCCTTCTTCAATTAAATCAGCAAAATCAAGACCACGATTTAAGTGTTTTCTTGCTACAGAAATCACTAATCTTAAGTTAGAGGTGATTAACTTTTCTCTTCCTTCTCTGATTTCTTCAGGATCTTTTGATTCCAACATTTTTGCATATTCAATTTCTTCTTTTTTGCTTAAAATGCTCGAATTTCCAATTTTATTAAAGTAGGCTTTAATGATATCTTGGATTTTAGTTTCATTAGAAATTCCACCAATTCGCAACCCGATAGTTTGCTTTCTGGTTTTCTTAGGTTTTTTCTCTTGACCGTCCTCGTCATCATCTTCATCGACTTCCTCATCATCTAATGAATCTAAGTCTAATTCTTCATCAAGATCATCACCTTGCTCATCCTCATCAGCATAGTTTATATCAGTAAAAACAACATCTCGACTATTTAGGGTCTCTAAAACTTCATTTACTTCATCATCAGTGATTCCAATCAAAGCTTGATTTAAGGCATCTAATAAATCTTGTTGTTCTAATTCATTATTAGTTTCTTTAATATGTTCATCAACATAATTCATAAATTGAGGAATTGTTTTGATGTTTTTTAATCTTGCTTTATTATTTAATTTTTTTTGTCTTCCAGCCATTGTTAGTCGCTTCTTTCCACTTTTATTTCTTTGCATTTTTCAACGCAATTAATTCACTTTTTTGCTTAAGTAAAATCAAAAGTTCTTTTTGTTTTTTTGATTTTTCTCCACTCAAAACACGTACTTTATCAGGATCAAAATTGTTTTGATCAACTTGTAATTCCAAGGCTTTTAATTCATCATTACCATTGCTAATTTCTTGACTTAATTGGTCAAACTTTGCTTGTCAAATAATGTCTTCTAATCCTTTGCTTGATAAGTGCATTTTAAAATTTTCTTTTGCTAAGGGTTGATTTAAAATCATTTTTAATTGGGCAACACTAGTTTGTAAAAGTTTGGATTTTTCAGCACTCAATAAACTAAAAAAACGTTCTAAATCATTACCTTGATACTTATCCTCTAAATAGTAATTGATCAAGGTGTTACATACTTGTTGAAAATAATAACTATGTTGATCAGCACCAGCCAGATAAACAAGATTATCTTTAATTTCTGTGAGATAGTCTTTTGATTGTAAAAGAGCAATCAAAACTTTTAACTTCATATCTTCTTTACGAGTTTTTGGCTTTAGTGAAAATTGATTGTTATCATTTAAAATTTGAGGTGATGACCAATTGGTAACCTTTTTTTGCAAATTTTGACTTTGTTTTTGCTTAAAACTATTTATTAAAATTTCCTTACTAATATTTAGTTTATTACTTAATTGGTCAAAAACGCCATCCACTACCAGCAGATTTTTTTCATATTTTAATAGAGCAAAGATTTGTTCAATAATTGTTGTTTTTTTATCAACATTAATCACTTCATTTAAGGTAAATTTTTCTAGAAAAAATTCATACACATTAATAGAATGATCAACCATTTTTTTTAAAGCTTCAACTTGATTTGTTTGCACTAATTCATCTGGATCCATTGCAGTTAAATTATCAACAATTGAAAACTCTAAGTCATTATTAATCAATAATTTAGCAATTTTGTACATCGCATTAATTCCAGGGCCATCCCCATCTAAAAACAACTTAATTGGTTTTTTCAACTGTTTAAGAATGTTAATCTGAAAAGCACTTAAATTAGTCCCCATTAATGCCAAACAATTTGGATAACCAACCTTAGTTAGACTAATGACATCCATAAACCCTTCTAAAACAATAATATTAGCAAAACGTTCTTTATTTTTTAAGACATAATCAATGTTAAACATTACCTCTGACTTCTTAAAAATTAATGTTTCCCGGGTATTTAAATATTTTGGTTTTTCTTGATCAAGAACTCGGGCACTAAACCCAATAACATAACCATCTTTATTTTTAACTGGAAAAGTTATTCGGTTTTGAAAATAGTCATAAGTTTTTTGACTAGCTTGATTAGTGGTCGCTAGTCCAGCTTTCACAATTTCACCCTCAGCATAACCTAAACCAAGTAGATGTTGCATCAAATTATTTTCATAAGCAAAACCAATCTGTCATTGACCAACCTGATCACGATCAATTTGACGTTGGTCAAGATAATTTCTTGCCATAATCCCTACCTTGTTATACAAAACAGCTTGATAGTAATTCGTAGCATCTTCGTTAATTTTAAACAGTAATTTTTGTTCGCTACTATAAGGGTCTTTAGGAATGTAGTCGTCAACATTACCTAAATCAATTCCATATTCTTTAGCAAGTTTAATTACTGCTAAAGGAAAAACAAGGTTATTAATTTTTTCAACAAACTGAATAATATTACCCCCAACCCCACAAGAAAAACACTTAAAAATCTTCTTATCAGGCGAAACAATCATTGATGGAGTTTGATCAGCATGAAACAAACATAAACCAACATAATTTCGACCTTGTTTGTGCAAATTAGTGTACTTAGAAACTTCTTCCACAATATTTGTTTTTGTTAAAACTTCTTGAATTTTATTTTCAGAAATTCTTGCCATTTATTCACAACCTATCGTTTTAAATAATCAACCAAGTCGTTAATTTTGACCCTGGTTTGTTCCATTGTATCGCGATCTCTAAGTGTGACTTTTTGATCAGTTTCTGAGTCGTAATCATAAGTAATCACAAAAGGAGTTCCAATTGCATCTTGACGACGATAACGCTTACCAACATTACCAGTTTCATCATAAGTAGCATTAATACCTGATGCTAATAAATCAGCATAAATCTTTTGGGATGGTTGCGCTAAGTTTTTTTGCAAAGGCATCACTGAAACCAAGTAGGGAGCAAGTGCACGAGGAAGTTTTAAAACTTCCCGACTAGTTCCATCCTTTAACTCTTCAATCACATAAAACTGGCAAAAAATCGCAAGTAGCAAACGTTCTAAACCTACACTTGGTTCAATTACATAGGGAATAATTTTTTGATTAGTTGTTGGGTCAAGATAAGTCAAATCAGCAGCAGAATTTTGAATATGTTGGGTCAAATCAAAATTACCTCGATTAGCAATTCCTCACAACTCACCTCATCCAAAAGGAAAATCAAACTCGACATCAACAGTTTGAGTTGAATAATGAGCTAACTCTGTTTGGTCATGAGCACGGAACCGAAAATTAGATTCATCAAGTTGTAACACTTCAACAAGGAATTTTTTTACCATTGTCATTCAATACGCAAATCAGTCTGTTTGATCATCAGGAGCAAAAAAGAACTCTAATTCCATTTGTTCAAATTCACGAGTACGGAAGATAAAGTTCCCTGGAGTAATTTCATTTCGGAACGATTTTCCCATTTGTCCAATTCCAAACGGAAGTTTTTTTCGCAATGAACGTTGGACGTTTTTAAAGTTGATAAAAATCCCTTGAGCAGTTTCTGGACGAAGATAAACAACACTATTTTCATCTTCTAAAACCCCTTGTTGCGTTTTAAACATTAAACCAAAATTTCTAATCGGAGTAAAATCAGTCTTTCCGCATTTAGGACATTTAATTTCCTTAGTTTTTAAAAAGTCTTCTAATTCCTGATGACTCATCTTAGCAGCATTAACTTCAGGAAATTTTTCTTCAATCAATTTATCTGCACGTCAGCGACTTTGACAATTTTTGCAATCAACCAGAGGATCATTAAAACCATCAATATGTCCAGAGGCTTTTCAAACTTTATTATTCAAAAGAATTGAGCTGTCTAAACCAACATTATAAGGATTAGATTTTATAAAGAAATCTCACCACAGGTTTTTAAGGTTCAACTTGATTTGTGCTCCCAAAGGACCATAATCCCAACTGTTTGCAAGGCCTCCATAAATCTCTGAACCTTGAAAAACAAAACCATTAGTTTTTAAAAAACTAATTAGTTCTTCCATTTTTTTAACCATACATCCCCCATAATCTATTAATTAACTGTTTAATACTTTTGAAAATAACTACTGTGATATTATGCTCCATAACCGTTTTTGTCAACCCACAATAAGTGTTTTACCAAACCTGAAGAAATGGTTGCATTTTAATTTGATAAAACGCAGCACTACTTACTCCCAAAATGTTTTCATAATATTCCAAGTTCACGTTGATAAATAAAATTGCGGTTTTAATATCTAATTGAATATCATCAAATTCCTCAATTGGTAAAGTAGCAATTTGGTTTAAAAGCACAATGAATTCTGGAGCCTGAAGGACTTTGTCTTGATTTACCATGAGAGCAAAATCTTGATCACAAACAACCCCATAATCAAACAAACTCAAAAACCGAGGATGGCTGAGTTTTTTTTGACAATAAGCACAATGAATTAAATCTCATAACGAATTGTTGTATTTTAAACTGCGATACAAATAGATAGCAAAGTTTTTTAATAAAAAATTGTGCTGGTCTAATTTTGTGAAAATAAATTTTAACAATTGATAATATTCATAACTTTTTTCACCATCCCGAAAAAAACTTAAGCTTACTGTAGTAATTGCTGATGCTAACAAGTAATTAAAATAGGCATCAGCAATCCTAGCATGAGTTTCAATTAAATGCGCTTTTTTCAACTTTGACAAACGGTTAGTTGGTGATTTAAAAATCTCAAAATTTGCAGCAGTGAAAAGCTGAAGAGCAGTTTTATTTTTACTAGTTATTCTTCTAACGCCTGGAGCATAAAAACTAATTAACCCGTATTCTTTACAAAAAACAGTAATGATTTCATCATAATCTTCATAATCAAGTTTTTTTAACACAAAGCCTTCAATCGTTTTCAAATTACTCACCAACTAATACTTGTTTTTGTCATAACCCATCTTTTTAATCAATGAGGCAGATTTTTTTCAATCTCGTTCAACTTTTACCCGCAGTTGCAGTTCGACCTCTTTTTGATAAATTGTGACTAATTCTTTTTTTACCTTGTACTTAATATCTTGAATCTTCTTACCATTTTTTCCGATTAAAATCCCTTTTTGCGAATCGCGTTCTACAAAAATGGTAGCCCTAATTTGCATCAACTCCCCATCATCTTCAAGTTCATCAACCAAAACTGCAACACTATGAGGCACTTCTTGTCCGGTTTTTAACAATACTTGCTCGCGAATTAATTCTTTAATATAAAACCGGTTAGGTTGATCAGTGATTTGATCAGGAGCAAAAAAGGCAAAATCATTTGGCAAGTCACGCAAAATCAGTTCTAATAAGGTATCAATGTTCTTGCGAGTAGTGCTGGAAATTAAAATTGTTTCATCAGGATTAAAGAGTTTTTTTCATTCAGTTACTTTTTGAATCAAGGCTTCTTTTGGAAGTAAATCTGCTTTGGTTAAAACTAAAAACTGGGGAATGTTTGTTTGTTTTTTTAATTGCTCTAAAATATAAAGATCATTTTTCCCAATTTTTTCATCCACGGGTGCTAAAAAAAGGATTATATCAGTATCTTTAAGACTCTGAAAAGCACTGCTATTCATTAACTTATCAATACCATCTTTCGCTGTATGAAACCCTGGAGTATCAACAAAAACAATTTGATACTCACCAGGAACATTCAAAATGCCACGGATATTATTTCTAGTAGTTTGAGGTTTATTGGTCACAATCGAAACTTTATGACCAATTAGTTCGTTAATTAAACTTGACTTGCCAACATTTGGTCGACCAATCACACTTACAAAACCAGATTTAAACTTCTTCTCACTCATCTTTAACTCCTATGCTAAATAACTTTCCTCATCGTAAATAACTTCATAATTAATCCCCGCAGCTTTTAAAATTTCGGCTTGAAGCAAAAACATTTGCTCCTCTTGAGCAGAACTTTTTTCATGATCATAACCCAATAAATGCAAAAATCCGTGAACGAATAAAAAAGCCATTTCTTCTCTAAGTTTATGATGGTACTTTATTGCTTTTTGTTGAGCAACTTCATAACAAACAAACAAATCGCCTAGTTCATGTTCATCAACAACCATTTCTACATCAGCACTCATTGTTAAAGGAAAAGAAATTACATCAGGTACATACTCTTCTTTTCGATACTTTTGGTTAATCAACAAAGCCTCTGACTTAACAACTCAAATTACTGCTAAAGTCAAATTATCTTTTAAACCTAAAATTTTAATTCCCGTTACTAAGAGTTCTTGATACAGTTTTTCTCACTCCATCATTGCAATACTAGTTTTATTTAAAAAAGAAATTTCACTCATTTACTCACACTTTTCTGGTCTTAATTATATATGAAAAACTACCTTAAAAAAATAAGCCAAATAAGTCATTTTTCCGTATTGATAATAAAAAATTGGTTTTGGTTTTTCGATTAAAAAAGTCTCGTTTTGAATTTCATAAACATTATTTTCCAAATAAACTAAGTGGTGATAAACCTTAATGTTTTGATGATTATTACAATAAACTTCACTTAAAACATGAGAACATTTCACATAACCAATTTGGTTAATAATTTCTGATTCCAAGACCTGATAAAGATTAATCCGCAATGTGGTCAAAACCACTAAAACTATTCCAACAATTAATCCTAAAAAGATTAAACACCACCACTTCTTCATGCTAATCCTCCACAAAAATCAAGATTTTATCCTTTAAATTTTCAATCAATTGTTGTTTAATTTCTGAATACTCATCTAAAGTAATTTTTTCTATTAAAATAATTTTTTGCTCACAAAAACAAACACTCAAGATTGTTAATAGTTGTCTTTGTTGAGAGTTTAAATAATCAGTGTTTGTGGTTAAATCAATCGCATATTTTTCCAAATAGCCTTGCATTTTCATTGTTTGAAAAAGTCTTAAATTTGAACTAGAACCAAAATTAAATAAATTATTACTTGTCAACTCGTTAGCTAAGATTGCTTGATTAGTCTGATAAATTTGATTAGTTGTCAGTCAAACTTTTAGGGGTTGATAATCAATTAACAAATATTGTTTTTCAAGATCAGCAATAGTTAAATGATGGTCGTTAACCTGTTGATGATTAAAAGTGATTACTACTTCTTCACGATTAATTGAAAAAACAGGGTGAAAAATCATCGTTGAAGGTTGCGAAATTTTTACCAACCAAATTAAATCTAAAAAACGATCAATTTGTACGTTATAGACTAAAATAATGTTGATAAAAATTAAGAAACTTGTTAAATTCAAAACCTGAAAATTCAAAGTCAAAAACATTAAGACATAAAACCCTAAAATAACCAATTTTTCTAAAGTATTGAAAAGTAACAACCAACTAGAAGATTGAATTAACTTTTTGTTTTCAACTCTCTTTGTTGCATAATATTTTTTAAGATTAGTTTTATTGATGATTGTTCCATAATCACGAATGATTGTCTTGATTAAAACTTGAGAATGATGGTTAAAAAACTGTTCAGAAGTTGAAATACTATAAAAATGTTTTACTTTTATTCCTTTAACAATCATCATTAAAAAGATTAATAAACAAGAACTAAAGAAAAACATTTTTGAAAAAGTAATTAAAACATAGCTAATAAAAATCGCAAAACCAACCAAAGCAAACATCGTTGCAAAGAGTTGATTAAGTGCTTTTCTAAAATTTAAATTTCGTTGAATTTGATTAAAGATAAAGTCATGATGATTTGTTTGCAGCCAAACTTGAAGACTTTGAGCATACATAGAAAGATAATCAACATATTCTTGTGCATCCTTTTTTATTAAACTTTTTTTCAATCACAAACTTAATCCAGATAACGCCATCCATCCCAAAATCAAGCATCCAATGACAAACGCAACCTTTACTACTTGTTTTCAAGTAAAGAAAAAATAGTTTGTAATCATTATTTTGATAAACATGCTACTAAAAAGCAAACTTAAAGTAGCTAAAAAGTCAAAAAGATTTAACAATAAATAGTTCAATCAATTCCGACTTAAAAGCTGCAAAGCAATTCTTCAACCAAACTTAAAATGATTAGTAACAATCGGAGTACTCTTTTGGTTTTGAAAAACTAAAACATTTCCATTCATCATCTGTTTTAAAGTTTTAAGACTAATTACCTGAACCTTGGTACAATCTGGATCAAAGACTAAAAACTTTTGCAAACTTTGTTTTTCTAAAACTACATAGTGATTTTCACCACCAGGTTTTCTTATATCCACCAGTGCTGGAAAGAACAATTCATTTAAATCATCAAAACTTTCCAGATAATAACCTTCCACTAAAAGTTGATAACTATTTAAAAGTTTTTCAAGTTCATAAAAACTTAACTCATTACGAGCATAATGATGCTTAACTTTAAATTCTCCTAAATCCATCGTTGTTTTAGAAAAGTGATGCAAAATCATTAAAGCACAAGCCATACCACAATCATTGATATCAAGTTGTTGAACTAATTTCACCAGGATATTTTTCCTCCCTATTAAAGAATAAGAGAAGAATCTCTGTTTTTTTTCAACTAACGGTAATTCATCACTAATTGTTGAGCTAGTGCTTCTTTTTTCTCTGGACCTTGAAAATATTCAACTACTTTCAAAGCAAACTGAATTGCTCCCCCGGCACTTGAACCAGTGATAATGTTTTTATCAACAATCGCAGCTTGGTTAAGATCACTGATAGCATCAGTTAAAAACTGGTCTGAACCAGGAAAATGGGTAATCTTTTTCTTAGTGAGAATCCCAGCTTTTCCCAAAACTTGGGGAGCAGCACAAATCGCTCCAACCAGTTTTTGTTCTTGATTAAAGACTTGAACTAGTTCAACTAAAACATCAGATGTTAGCAAAGGTTTTTCACCACTTTCAACACCTTTTCCTCCTGGAATTAAAATTCCGTCATACTGATTAGAATCAAATTCAGCAAAATTTAAATCTGGTAAAATCTTAATTTGGTGAGCACCAATAAGAGTGGCTTGATTGTACAAACTCACAATATCAACCTTAATGCCTGCTCTTCGCAAAACATCAACACTTGCAACCATCTCAATTTCTTCAAAGTTGTTACCAACCATCATCGCTAAATAAGTTTTCATTGTATCTTCTCCTTGTTATCCTGATTATATGCTTTTTAACACAGAAAAAAATAAGTCCAAATTAAACTTATCAAGTAAAAAATAATGAGTAAAAAGTGGTGCTTAATAAATTAATCGTTTCAAATTATCAAACTAACTTTGCTACTAAATCAACAAAAAACTTGTTTTTTAAGAATTTCTTATTTAAAAATTTAATTTTGTTCGAATATTTATGTTTTTCAATTTTAGCAAGAATTTCTTTCACATCATCATTTAAAACAATAGCATCTTTAGCAACTTTAAGCGCTAAAGAAACAATCATATACTCATGAACAGTTAAAAAACTCATTTTTAAGGCACGATCTAGATTTATTGAAAATTGTCGGGTTTTTTTACTGCCAAAAAGACAGTTCTTAACACTTTCAAAAAGTTCAACAAATAATTGTCGCTCATTCATATTGCCATACGATAAACCCATTAATAGTTCATTAATTTTTATCAACTCTTCTATTTCTTCTTGAGTTGGTTCTAACTCATTATTAAAAATCGAGTTATCATAAATTTCTAACTTTTTATTTTTTAGAATTCTTAAAAGGTTAACCGAATTACTTGTTCGCGCTTTTTTAAATTCTTTAAAGTAAAAATCAATTTCTTTATTGATAGTAGATTGACCCAAAGAAAAAGTAATTGAATCAAAATCCATTGGTAAATTAATTAAATCTTTAATTTCAATTTTATATTTTTCACAAATTTCAAAAAAGATATTAATATTCTTTTTAAACCTATCTTCCATTCCTAAAACAAGGTAATTTTCTTCTTTTTGATATTCATAAACTTTAATTTCGTGATTAAGTAATTCCGATACTAAATTAGCATAAACTTCATCTGATAAGACTGATTGAAAATAAACTTGACTGCGATAAATTAGTTTAAAATATTCAATACTATCATTAAAAATCACGCGACCCTGATCTAATAAAATAATGTGGTCTGCTAAATCGATAGCTTCACTAATGTTGTGAACCACAAGAACAATGGTCGAATTTTTCTTATATTCTTTTAAGAAGTTGATAATTTTTTTTCTTCATCCCGAGTCAAGATTAGCTCCTGGTTCATCTAATAATAACAATTTGGGATACTTTAAAACTGAAATAATAAAATTAACCCTATTTTTCATCCCTCAAGAAAAACTTGAGACTTTTTTATTTCGTTCTTTATATAAATCTGTGAACTTCATTAATTCTTCAATCCGGGTTTTTGCTTCTTTTGCCTTAATCCCAAAAACACTTGCCAATTGAAATAAATATTTTCCCAAAGCAATATCAGTTGATAAAAAATCCATTTGTGAATAAGAACCAATTTGATCATTGACCGAAGTTCGATCAATTGCTTTTCGATCAACTCCATCAATAAAAATTTTTCCCCGATAACGGATATAAGTTCCTAGAATTGAATTTAAAATAACACTCTTCCCTGATCCACTTGCTCCTAAGATTAAAGTACATTTATTTTTAGGAATCTCGAAATCAATTGGTCCAATTTTTTGTTTAATGCGAACTGAACCAAACCTTTTTTCATAACCTTTTAAAACAATCATCGCATTATCTTCATTTTGTTGCTTTTCTCTAACTTTATTCATAATCATTATTACTTCCTCACCCCTCTTTGCAGTTTTTTAATTAAACTATTGGAAATCCTTGCGAGAAAATACAAAGATACTAATTCCTAAATTAATCACTAAAAAAAACACTTCTAAACCAATGTAATAACCTTTATATGTCTCTTTTAACCTAATATTAGGAACTTGTGAATCTGTGCTATTAGCAAAAATCGGATTATAACGATCATAGATAAAGAAAAGGTTATTTTGGGTTTCAAAAGAAATTGTTGACAAATTACGAATATCAAACCAGAATTTATCTCATTCCTTACCAGCCATCGTAGTTAAAACTAAACTAGTATTCATAGGAGGGATTAAATTCAAAAATAAATTGTAATTTTTATAATTTTTTAAGTATTTTTGATAACTATCATCAGTAACAACAGCTCAAGTTGTCATCACAACATATTTTGATGTCTGATAAATAAAGTAATTTTCTAAAGTCCGTATAAACAGTTCTGAATAAGCTACTTGAGAAAAATCAGCAATCAGCTTTTTATACTGTAAATCGTTTTTAAAATACAAACTATCATTTCGAGAACCTGAATAATAGTTTGCTAAAAAATAAGCAGTGAAAAGATCTTTATTAATAGTTTGTTTATTGGTTTGGACATCACCAGTTTTTAAGATATACGCATTATTAGTGATTTGCTCATTAGCATACGTACCAAAAAGATCATATTTTAAATTTCAAAGACTGGTATAGACTTGAGCATCATCAATTTTTTTATAATCTTTTCAACTTTCATGATAAAGTTCAAAAAAATCAATTAAATCCTTTAAAATTGCTTTCTTTTCAGAATCTTTAGTATTGACATAAATTTCTTTAATTTCATCAAGGCTTTTAAAAGTATTTGAAAAACTTAAAGAAACATCCACCTGATCTCCAGCACTTAAGTTTTTTAAACCACTAACAAGGCGAATGTTGGCAATCTCTAACTGATAAAGGTTTTCATCAACTGGTGTTTGGTTAATTATCCCTAAATCATCTCAAAATTGTAGACGATCTTTAACAGCATTAGGATTATCATAAGTTTCTAAGGTGTAACCTTGATTGACATAAAAATCGTTTAAATATTTACTTAGATGGGGAAATTTAATCTGTTTTTGATTAACGTTGTTGTTAAATGATAAGGTTTGGTTAATCTCAGTTCCAGAATATTTAACCGAAGAAAAATCATTCTTAAAGGTTAGTCCAACCGAATCTAACTGTTGGTTAAAAATTTGTTGGGGAACACTACAAATAAACAGTGCCAAAATTAAAAAAGAAATAATAATTGAAACAATGTGATATTTAAAGACTAAGGTAATCATGAAAATAAATCCTGTTAAAAAGAAGGCTGAAGCAACCAGAACACCTAAAACAATTAAGAAATACCGTGAAACTTCTCAACTACTTAAATTTGTTAAAAATAAAAGCCCATTCCCAAGTAACAAAAGGACAATTAAAACAACCATAATTGAAGCAAAAATCGCAAGAAAAATTTTACTTCTTGATGTTCTTTGTTGAACAATAAGCGTTAAAGTTTGGTCTTTAATCTTGGTGTTTAAAAAATAAATAGCCAAACGAGAAATTAGAATAACTAAAAAGACTAATTGGAAAAGCACGAACCAGTTTGACAAAGAAATCTTGTTTGTACTACTGATTACCAATCCTAAAAAAACTGCTGTTAATAGCAAAAACAAAAACGATAAAACAATAAAAGCTTTATCAAAAATAATTAATTTAAAAAAATAGAAAAATAAGGCCGTAAACGAAATTCTTTTTTCCTTTGTTTTTGTTCTAGTAATTAAATCTTCTTTCATTTTGTCAATCAGTTTTAACATTTTATTCATCCTCACCCTCTGTTATTGATCTGTTAAATCCTTTTTTTGTTTTTAAAAATGTTTTAAAAACACTTCTTTATAAAATTCATGTGCATAAGTTAAATTAAGATCTAACAATTGTTCTCATGTCGCGTTATTTGAGTTTAACTTTAAAAATTCAATTTCATGAACTAGTTTAGTTAAATATGCTTTTTGATTAGCGTTAAAACTTTTTAAAGAAAATTGAAAATCAGATTTATAAACAATAGGTAAAGAAATTGAAAAATTATTACGATAATCAGCTAAAACAAAGAAATTTAAGATATCAAAGAATTTTTTGTCATAAAACTCTAAATTAAATAAGAAAAAATTTTCTTCGATTCTTTGTTGTTGGTCTAAAGAAGATTTAGGAAACAATGACTTTAAGTTTAAATACAAGAACCAATCAAAGTTCGTTTCTAAAATTCGATTATAATCAACTGCTGATGTTTTCTTCTTCGGCAAGTTTGCAGAAATTTTTGAAAAATTGTTTTTCAAAGAATTTTGAAACTGATGTTTTTCAATCAAATCAAGAAAAAAAGAAAGGTGTTCTTTATTGAACAAAACCTTTTCTGTTTTATCTCTTTTTTTATTAAAATACAAAACTAAAAAGTCATTAATCTGTTTATTAAAAATTGGTGAGGTTTTGTCAATATAACCTGTACGAATTTTCTTTAAAACAGAATTGATGAAAAAAACTCCAGGAAAAATGACATGATGATTTATTGTTGTTTTTTTCTCGATGATTGCCCTCATTTAAATTGTTCCTTCCCTTAACTTCGCCTCGATTAATCGTTTATTAATTTAATTCTCAAAGCAAGAAATCATCAACACTACTCTTAAGCCCATCTTTCAGTTTTGTTAACTCAGAAATTGGTTCGCTAGAATCATGCCAAGGTACTGAATCTTCATAAAATCCAAAGGGAAAATAAAAATTCATTCTAGCATTACCAATATTTTGTTTTCAATCAAAAGTATTTACTCAACCATAACCAGTAACTACATTTGCATAACCAAGTCCAATTTTTCCACTACGTGTTTTTCTAATTACAAGTGAATCAAGATTATTTAATAAGGGGTTTTGAACAAATGTATGATATCCTTCAAATTGATAAAAAGGATCCTGATTAATTTCGTCTTCTACTGCAGAAAAAGTAAAATAATTTGTCTTATAAGAAGATATCCCTAAAGTAATGGCGGATGATTCGGGATTTTGGTTAAATCAATCATTGATTTGAGCGATTGATACTCCTAAGGTACCATTTGAAGTATCATTAATTCCTTTCAAAATCAAATCACCTAAAAATGCTTCTTTAAACGAATCTGTTGTCTGAAATAAAACTTCATTAACTTTATCTAAAGCATTTAATTGAACTGTGTGCGTGTTAACAACTTTTAAAGCATCATAATATGCACCTAAAAAATTAGTTTCTCGATTATTACCATAAGCTAAATTAGCTTCATAAACTCAAGGAACTGAGATTCTAGGAACCGTAATTGCAGGATAATCTTCAGAAATCTTAATGGTGATATTATCTAAATTGAAATAACCATAGGAATAAGCAGTGTTTGCTAAAGAATCTATTTGGGTTTGATCAGCACCATTTTGCTTTAAAAAAGTTTTTAATGAATTTCCAAAAGTAGGACTACCAATCGTGGTAAAGATTTGACGCATATCGCTAACTGCAGTATCTTCATCTAAATATTCACTTTCATCTTTAGTTTTAAAAATCAATTTATTCATAAACTGATTATTTGTAATATCCGAAACAAACTTACTATTTGTATAAGCATCATCCCCTAAATAAGAACCAATAGTACTAAAAGTGCCAGAATCAGCTAAATCCCCAGATATTTCCACTGTTGCATCATCACTTTCAAACATTCTTCGAAGAGTTGTTTGGGTATAAGAAAAAATATTGTTATACACTTTACCATTAATTTCGTCTTTATTGTTAATCGCATTGACAACAGTATCATCAATATAGCCATAAGCCTTTAACTTTTCATTCGCACCTTTTAATTCTGAATACTTAAACTGCGTTCCTCCCTCAGCATTTGGTACTGAAATCAACTTAGTTGGTAATTCATCTTGCACTGTTTGAATAACCTTAGCAATTCGGTCATTACTAGTAATTATTGCATTTAAATATTGTGAAGAATCAAAACTTTGAGCAGTTTTGCCATCCTCAGCTAAATAATTAAAAAAACGTTTAAAATGAGATTTTACGCTAATGGCAAAATCATTAGAATCACTGGGATTTTGACTGATATTAATCACAAGATCATCAACTTGATAAGTTCCTAAAACATTACCATCTTTTGGAATCAAATTTTGAAGACTATCATTATTTTTGATCTTAGTAGTGATTCCTTGGTTTCAAGAATCATCAGGATATAAACTGTACAAGTCAGTTTGAAATCCCGATAATTCTGGTGAATCTTTTGCAAAAGATATTTCTGTTTCACCTCGCTTTAAATATTCTTTTAAAACTTCATAATTAAGAAACTGGTAACCACTTTCATTCTGATCAGGATTTGCCATATCAACTTGCATCACCAATTTGCTGGCACTTTTTTGCATAACACTACTAAAAATAGTGTTAATAGTATCTTGATACATCTTTAGTGAATCACTGTAATCACCATTTGTGTTTCCATCACCTGGACCTGGAATTGGGTCTTTAGATTTGTCAGTACAAGCAATAACACTAGTAACCGCAGTTGTTGTCAACCCAAGAACAGCTAAAAAACTTAATAACTTTTTCATCTTTATCTTCCTTCATATTTATACTTATTCAAAGAGATTATATGTGATTTTTTAATAAAAGAGGGAAATTAACTTTAAAAATGCCAAGATTCTTAACTCAAAGTTTTAATTCAAAAATTGCAAAAATAAGTCATTATCAATATTAATTAATCAAAGGCTATCACCATTTCCACGAACAATGTTTAAAAAACAACCCATCCTATCTTTATAAAAAAAGGAGGGTTGTTTGATTATTTTAATTTAAACTTGTTTATCACACTATTCGGCAGTTTCAGTCAAAATCACACTTGGACTTTCTCTACGCGCTTTATGAGATGATAATCCTAATGAACCTAAATAAGACATGAGCATCACCACAAAAGAAATAATAATTGGTCATCACGTAATTCCCACAGGCAGCGCCAATCCACGAGTTCCTAAAATATGCACGCCAATAAAAATGAGTCCTCAACCAATGATCGTGCCCCCAATTCAAGCAATAACACTTAAAATTGTCACCGTTCCAAAAGTATAGGTAATAATTTGAAAGTTAGAATATCCTAACGCCTTTAAGAGCACCATAAACCGCATATATTGAGCAATATAAATGTCTCCAGTTAGCATAATTAACAACGAAGCAGTAATTATGAGCGCTGCAATCAACAAGGCTCCAATCGCAATCGCTAACATTGACACTTGTTTAATTAATGCCTTTGATTCACTTAAAAGTTGCGAATCAGCAATAATTGAAATCTCAGCTCCCGTACTTCCTCCCAACTTAATTGAGAATTGTCCCCATCGGTCAGGACGAGTAAATGAAATTTGAGAAGTAAAGTTAATTGGTTCATCAAAGTTTGAAAGCTTTGCGTTATATCACATATGGGGAGCATAATCAAAAGCATCACTAGTCAGTTTATAACTGGTTGGCAACCAAAGATTTGGTGTTGCATCAGAATCGATAAGTGGTTCTAAGTTAAGTAGGTTATACCGGTTAAAAATAGAAATACTATTATCTTTGGCTCGGGTATTAGCAGGAACTAAAGTATCAGGATCAAAGATTTGATAGTTGTACTGGTACGTTCTTGCTGTAGAATAACCTAATAAAGTATTTGCAAGATCAGAATCAATCACTACCAACTTATCGTTATAAGACTCAATTTTTCCTACAGTTTGGAAGTTAATTTTAATGGTTTTGTTTGGATAAGTTTGGGTATCACGCACCATTAATAGGGGTGGACGGGCTCCTGAAGTAACCCAACGATACCAGTAACTTGGTCCAATTAACAGGTTGGTCAATTCCGCACCGTTTAAAGAATTAGCATAGATTTCTGGATCATAATAACTAATATCATAAGGATTAATCACTAATCACTTTCCGTTTAAAACATCACTATCAAACCCTTGAGCAGCATAAGCAGCTTTAACTGAAGTAGGTACATTAGTTGCTGCAAAACTATCATCATATCAACTATCATTAGGATTTTCATCCTTGGTTTGAGGTCCGTTTGGATACAAGAAATTATCGATATCAGCAATCGCATTTAAAGGAATCATCATTTTTAAGTCTTTAAAAACATAATAAGGACGGATATAGCTTCCAATTGGACGCATGGTAGTAGAATTATACTTTCAATCGTTAAATAAATATGATGAAGGGCGTAAAGAACCATCAGTTAAATCGTATTGCACCTTCAAGGTAAACTTGTTGTTATCTAAACTGTAAGGATCTAAATAGTATTTACCATCAGCAGTAGTTTCATAACGATCACTATTCACATCAGCATAAAACTGCGAATCACTAACTTTAGTTTTACTAATATCAACATAATCAGTGTCATCATAAACCCAGGCTTGTTTAGGGAGTTCTTTATAACCCTGAGTACTTAAAAAGTTAATCTTTTGAGCATTATTAGTTCAATCAGTTAAAGTCTTGGTGTTAGTCAAACCATAAGAAGATGCTGCTTGATTATTAATAACCATTGGTAAAGTCAAAGTGTTAGTAGCCTTATTATAAATTTGAACGTTCTTATACTTAATATCTGTGTTTACAACTTTATTGTTTAACACATCATAAACTTGTTGTTTAACCACTTGGGGTAAATAAGCTTTATCCTTTGTACTTTGATCAATAACAATTCCGTTTTGAACTTCATCTAAACCAGTTAAAGTAATGCTTTTAGCACTGGCTTGACCATCAACTAGGGTTGTGTAAGTATCAATTCCTGGAGCATATAAATCATTTTGATAAGAAATTGCGTATTGATCTTGACGAGAAGCTGAGCGTTGCACGTATGCTTTAACATAAGAAGGAATTGCCTTATAGATAACATTCATCACATCATCTTTTCAAGTTTCTCCCCCAACAGTATCTCCTCGGTCATTACCAGTACCAGTTCCTCCAAGAATCGCTCCAATAATGTTAGGAATCGAACTAGTTAACCAGTTAGAAAAGTTTTGGGCAAACAAAATCTTATCTGCATCAGTCCAAGTAATGTTTTGTGATGAGTCAATACTTTGGCTTATATTACTATATGAATGCAACACCGTACCAAAAAGCTTATCAATCATTCCTACAGAAAATCCTTGACCTGTATCAACATAAAAGTTATTTCCAAACAAAGCACTCATAATTGGCAATAACTGGGTACTGTTCTTAATAATATAAGCGTAGGTATTTTGGACGTTAGTCCCATCATAAAGATAAGGAACAATGACATTTGAATTAGAAATCGTACTAGAATAATTTTCCACATTATCATAATACCCATAAGTATTCCCACTATTATCTAAGGGTAATTTCCCGTCAATATAGTCACTATCTAAATAGTCTTGTCCTTCTCAAAACGAAATCACATTCTTTGATTGAGGAGCATTGGCAGTTAGAGGTACTTGAGTATAAGCATTAGCATATTTAGTTGATTTATAATAGGTATTATTAGTACTAATTGCTACTGAAGGAATTGCTAAACCAAAAGTCATTAACAGTGAAGTGATTAAGACCACGAAGACCATTAACCGAATTTGAGTTGATCCAGAACTTGCTAAAGTTAAAGAAAATCTGCTACTGAATTTTGCTTTTTTGTTTCAACTTTTAAACCAATCTAAGAAGAAGGAATGACCTCACTTAACTGATGAACCTAAAATCTTAATTACTGGTCGGTTTGTCAACTTGTAGGCTGAAACAAAAGCAATGACTCCAGATAATAACCCCAAAGCAGAAATTGCAATCACAATTGAAATTCAATCTCATAAAATTTGGTAAGGTTGAGCACTGAAATAAGTTAAAAACATATTTGCAAAAGGAATTTGCAACACGATACCACTAATCCAAGCCAAAGGAATAATAACTGCAAGAATGATAATCGAATAGGAAATATAAGAAACTGAAATTTGGGCCGGAGATTCTCCCAAAGCCTTTAAAATTCCAATTTGTTTTGAGTTTAAATCAATTGTTTTACGAACACAGACCACTAAAGCAATAATTGCAATTAAAGCAATAATTAGTGCGGCTGTATAAGTAATTGCAGAATAGATTTTAAACACCAACGGTTCAAGGGTTCAAGAATATCTAAAGTTAGAATGGTTAAAATCTTTTAAGATTTCTTCAGTCTCAACTCCAGCAACTAAGCTTTGCTTTTCTTGATGAACATAATTTTTAACGTTAGCAAAGTCATTTTTTAAATTTTGCTTTTGATCTTGCATGGAAGAAAGAAATAAAATCTTTCTCTGGTCTTGTTCAAAGGTTGATTCTTGATGTTGATTTCATAAAAAATAGGTGTAATTTTGTGACATCGAATCTTTTGAAGAAGAATTTGTCTTTGTCCCTTCCATCATTGCTTGCAAAGTTAACTCACTTCCATAAGCAAAAGCAGAAACCTTAGGATTAGGAACTGGATTGAGAAGATCTTGAGAAGGCACAAAAGAAAAGGCATCAGTCATTAATCCTGCAACACTATAAAGTGCGTCCCCAGCCTTAATCACATTTCCAATGCTAATCTTTTGTTTCCGAGCAAATTGTTCTGAAATTCCAAGCTCTTGCACTGGTGCAGGAATACGACCATTTAAAACTGTGATATTGTAATTTTCATACGGATTAAGAATAATTCCTCGGTACTTTACTTGGTGAGTAGCATCAAAAAAAGTTGCTTCTCTACGAATCTTCAAATCAAAACCACTAGCTCTGGCGGTCATTAATTGGTAAGCATAATAAAGAGTTGAACGAATTGGTAGACCTTGTTCTGGATGATAAAAACCGTCATCTTCTTGAATAACAAAGGCTCTTTTAATTAACGCTTGGGTAAAATTATAAACTTGGTGAAAATTATCAAAAACTGTAATTTTATCAAATAGTGACTGTCCACTTGCTGTTAATAATAATCCAGTGAAAAAGTTGAGTGGGTTTAACTCACTAAAACTAATCGCAGTAGTATTTCCTCGCTTTGTATAGATAATTGGGTTTAAAATTCCTTTAAAACCAGAGGTATGTAAAGCAGTCGTCAAGTTAGGATTGGTTGAATCGTTATTCACAAAAACAAAATCATTTAACGGGGTGTTATTCTGGTTAGAAACATAAATATCATAAGCAGGATTATCAGCACCAACAATTCAATTATCATTTAACAAACCAGAAGTATTGGTAAGTTTGACACCAAACAAGAAGGCAAAAACATCACTAAAAGTTACTTGTGCTTGTTGAACTGAAGTTAAAGGAGCTATCAGAAAGGTATCAACTGCTTGTTTCATTCAAGTAACAATCTTAATTAATCCCGTTTGAACGCTATTAAAAATCGCAGCGTCATCAACACTTGTTATTTGGGTGTCAAGTTCAGAATTTCACCCAATAATTTGCTTATTCTCATCATAGGTTAAATAAGTAGAAAACCAGTCTGGATATTGAACAGTATATCTTCCTACTACTGAATAGAGTAAGGTGTTAACACCCAAATCACCACCCTGACTTAAAGTGGTTAATTCGGTAAACAATTCAATAAATAAAGCTTGATAAACCTGATATCATCCATCCACATCACTTGTGGTCTCTAATCCATTAATCGTGGGACTTTGATAAAGATTGGCTTGAATAAAAAGGTTTTGAAAAGTTGAACTACTAGTTAAAAGAGTAAAAAAGTTTTGATGATTAGCATAAACACCACTACTATCAGCAAAAACATAGTTATAAGTGTAAGCTCTATCTTGATTACTAAGCACTTGTTCACCATTTAAATCAGTTTGATAGTCTTCTAAACTTAAATAATCAGCATTATCTAAAAGGTTACTGACTAAAAAAACATCATCTCCACGATTCGATGAACCTTTTAGTTGGATATTTCCTTGGAAATCAAATCGAGGAACCTTCTTGACAATCTGGTCATAAGAACTATTCATCCGACGTTGGGTTGAAAGAGAAACTGAAAGAATAAAAGTAGCGATAAAACTTAAGATTAAAATAATCAGAAATTGAACTCGGAAATGAAAGACACCTTTGATACCTTGCTTTAGCATCAAAAAGAAATTCGAAAATTTATCCATTATATCCTCTTCTTTTTCATTTCGTTATCTTCAAGTTCTTCTAACCTTATAACTTAACTCATTTATTTTAACACTTATTATAGGAATGATAACTGAAATTTAAGAGAAATGGTATAAACATATAAGTGGTTATTTGCTTGGTTTTGTCATTTATTCTATGTTAAAATATCAATTAATGATTAACTATTAAGTCACCTTGGATAGTAGTTTTAAAAAAGATAGGGAAGAAGCGTAATGAGAAGATTACTGGTTTGTTTAAGTGCTGTCATTTTAACAATTGCCCCTACCACTACTATTATTAGTTGCTCTTATAAACAAGATCAAAAAAAAGTAGTTCAAAACCAAACAAAAATTTATTCTCAAATTACCGCTGAAGCTCTAAAATCAGCAGTTCTTTTTGACCAAAACTTTACAATTAATAACCAAAAGAACACTTCAATTGATGTTAACTTCACTTCCAACCACTACAGCGATGCTTTGATTAAAGATGTTTTTCCCAAACTAATTAGTGAAAATAGCAACATTGCAATTTCTCCTGATGCTCAAGTAGCTGAACTTTACAAAATGGCTTTTGGATCTAATCAAGGTGGATTTAATTATAACTTTACTTACAGTGTTGCTAATGGCAGTTTAACTAATAGTGGAGTAAAAACAAACACAAAACTAAGCACTTATATCGCTAATCCTAACGATAATGGTATTGTGCAGTCAGCCCCAAATAGTGACATTACTAAAACTTTAGGAGCAATTACTGGGGGGTTAAATATTGTTTTAGGAAATGACTTTACTAGTGATACAGCAGGTTTAATTAACGGAATCATTAACACGCCTGTGGTTGCCAATATTCTCGAACCTTATCTTCATCCCCAAACTGAACAACAAACTAAAATCAGCCAAACCATTAATTTAATTTTAGGTGTTTTAAACAGTGATAAAAATACTCAGGCTATTGATGAAGTTCTCAGTGCTATTACCCAAGAAAACATCGACTCAAACACAACTACTCAAACTGTTTTAAACCAAGCTACTCAAGACCTTTTTTTGAGTTTGGTTTATTTCCTTGATCACAAACAAATTAATGTTGATAAAATGAATGAACAAAACCTCAGTGCTAGTGAAATCTTTTTTGACCTACTTTTAAAAGTCGATCCTGGAGATGTTTTTTCAACCGATAGTAATGAAGATGATAGCGCTGATTATCACTTAGAAATTAGTTATGGTGCTAAAATTCTTAACTTTGTGAATGTCTTAACTACTTATCTTGGTGCTTTTGATGAATTTAAAACCTTTAAGCCAATTAGTTATAACTACTTATTTAGTAGTCACAAAACTAATGGGCAAATCATTGACCAAATTTTAAATCAACCCTATAAAAGCGATTCTCGTATGTGATACAAAGAGAAAAATAGTCCAACGCTTTATGCCTTAATTAACCTTCAAAATATCATCAGTGATTTACAACTTTACCTTTCTCCTGATTCTCAACATGATTATCAAGGGTTAAATACTTTAAAATTCTTTACCATTCTTTTGGGTCGCGGCGCTGTTGAGGGTAATAGTGACCAGTTTTATCAAGCTCCAATACGAGGTGCTTTAATCGAAAATGGTTTAGCACCAGCAATTAAAAACTGACTTAAAAGCAAAATTCCTGCAGCAATTGAACCTTATCTTGACCAATTTGGTCTGACAGGAATTTTAGATAAGAGTGATGAGATTATTGCCAATATTTTCAACACGATTATTGATGGGATTTTAACTAACAGCGACTTGACAACCACTTTTAACGGACCATTAGATGGGGCTGGTTTACTTTTGAATTTAATTCCCCAGTTAACTGGACAAATTGACAACATTATCGCTCAATTACAAAAACTTTTATTAGATCCATTAGGCATCACGCTTGACCAAGCAACAATTGACAAAATTAAATCAGCAATCGAAAGTTTTAATCAAATTGTTTTAAAGTTGAAAGCAAGTGTCGACTATCTCTCTACAAGTGGTCAAGCAAGTTTAAAAAGACCTTGAGATGCTTTGTATAATGGTACTTTCATTGCTGATATTCTTACAAGTTTAAATGGCATCATTGATATTGACAACAATACCCTACAAGCAATTAAAAAAATCGGAAACATTAAAAACCTCTTAACCAGTAAACTTTCTAGTTTATTTACCACTTTGAACCTCTCAATGCCTGATTTTTTATACAATCTCAACAACCTTTCGATTGCTGATTTAATCGATGGTTTGGCAACTACTTTCAACACCACGAGATATCAAACTTTAGAAGCCAACAACCAGTACTTTATTAACAGTTTAGACATTAAACAACTACTAACCACACTACTGCCTTCAACCAATTCTGAGAGTCAAGTTTTAAAGGATGGCGTACCTGTCAGTGTTTTAGAACTCTTGTTATACACTATTGTTGATGGTGGCAAAGAATTAACTAACACAGATTTAGCACAAGATTATGCTTTATTAAAAAAATATCAAGTAACTAGAATTACGCAAACAGGATCAGTTAATGTGCCGATTTTTACCACCAGCGGCACTAGTGTCAAACTTAATACAAACTTACTAAATGCCTTATTAGGATTAGAAACCACTACTCAACCTAATTACTTTTATAAAGAAACCTTGTACTATGCTTTTGCACGATTTTATGGTCATTACTATGATAATGCTGATTCAAGTTACAATTCGTGGTTCGAAAATACCAACGGTAATGTTGCTCAAATGCGAGCTTTACCAACAAAAGTACTTGAACTTGCCAAAAAATTTTCCGCTTTTGCTAACCAATCAATTGATCAATTAATTACTGATCGTTATCAAAAATACTTATTAAGAGGAAACTTTGGTTTGGACCAAGTAAAAAGTACGAACTTAGACAGTAAAAAAGGTTATGGAACAATGCAAACGCTAACTTATCGTTTAAGTTATAAAAATCCTGATGACCACAAGGTTTATTATTATCAAGTAAAGTGAACTCGTCCAGCCTTTTTAGATCCAAATTCAGGAGGAACTGGATTAGATGGAATTGGTTGACGATTGGTTGAACTTAATCGTCAAGACTAAAAAACACCCAATAAGATTATTTCTTGGGTGTTTTTTTAAAGCTTTCATAAATTTCGTTAAGTTTTTTCTCATAAGCGCTGTGTAATTTTGGTTGATAGTAATGAACATCTTTTAGCTCATCTGGTAAATATTGTTGTTCCACCCAATCATTGGAATAATTATGAGCATACTTATAACCAACTCCCCGGTTAAGTTTTTTTGCCGAAGAATAGTGACTATCCTTTAAGTGGGCAGGAATATCATAAACTTTTCCTTGACCAACATCATTTAAAGCATTTTGGGTAGCTAAATAAGCGGAGTTAGACTTGATACTTAAAGCCATCTCACAAATAACCAAACCCAAGGGAATTACTCCTTCTGGCATTCCCACATTTCTAAAGACTTGACACGCAGTAAAGACATGGACAGGAATCACAGGATTAGCTAAACCAATATCCTCATAAGCAATAATTAACATTCGTCGCATTAAAGCTTCATATTCTCCTAAACTAAGCATTCGAGCAAAGTAATATAAAGCAGCATCAACATCACTACCACGAATTGATTTTTGCAACGCTGATTTCAAATCGTGGAAAGTATCACCATATTTTCCTCCTTGTTGAACACCCTTATGATCAAAAACTTTACTGATTAAAGGAGTGTTGATGACTTCACCAGGATAAAGGTTTATCAAAAGTTCAAGTTTATTAATCGCCACTCGCAAATCACCATTAGCAAGTTCGCATAAATACATTAAAGCTTCATCATCAATTAAAAGTTCAAGTTCATGATGTGTAAGTTTTTGTTTAAAGAAAGTAAACATATCTTGAGCCGAAATTGGTTTTAACTCTAAAATCGTTGCACGTGACCTTAGGGCAGGATTAATCACAAAATAAGGATTTTCAGTTGTTGTAAAATAAACAAAAACTAAACCTTTTTCCATATATTCTAAAAGAATATCTTGTTTGTTCTGATTCATTCTTTGCACTTCATCAATGATCAGGGTAATCGGTTGTTCAACAGTTGCTTTTTTAAGAATTTTATCTAAGTTTTCTTTTTTCTCGACACTAGCATTAAAGTAATGCACTTCTTGGTGTAAATCTGTTCCCAGAGCATAAGCAAACGTGGTTTTACCAACTCCTGGAGGACCATAAAAAATCAAGTTACAAGCAAACTGCTTTTCAACCATTTTATTAACCAAACCTTCTGATTGGAGTAACTGACTTTGACCCACAATGTTTTTAATTGTTGTTGGTCGCAAAATTTCAGCTAATGGTTTCATTATTTTTCTCCTTTTTCTCATAAAAAAAGCTAGTCAAGAACTAGCTATTTAGTCTTATTGACCAGCAAAAATTGCCTGATAAACTTCTTCATATTCTTTAACAGGGGTGATCTTTAAAACCTTTTTAACTTCTTCAGGAATGTCGTCTAAATCTTTTAAGTTTTCTGCAGGAATCAAGATTTGGTTTAATCCTGAACGAGCTGCAGAAATTGATTTTTCTCTTAATCCTCCAATTGGTAAAATGTGACCACGAAGAGTAATTTCACCAGTCATTCCAACATTTTCAGAAACTGATTTTCCACTTAAAGCACTAATGATTGCTGTAGTTAAAGCCGATCCAGCACTAGGTCCATCTTTTGGAACTGCTCCTTCAGGAACATGGATGTGAATATCGTTGTTTTCAAAGATTTCTTTATCAATTCCAAACTTTTGATAATTTGAACGAACATAATCATAAGCAATCGCTGCTGATTCTTTCATCACATCACCAAGTTTTCCAGTTAAAACTAAACTACCTTTACCAGGGAAGTAATTTACTTCGATTGGTAAAATATCTCCCCCATACTGGGTATAAGCCAAACCAGTAACTACTCCCACTTGTGCTGATTCTTGTTTCTTGGTAAAGTCAAAAATTCTTTTACCAAGATATTCATTCACAATTTCAGGAGTCACCTCTAATTGAGTTAACTCTTCGTTCAACTCTTTAACGATGAACTTTCTAGCAATTGTACTTAGGTAACGTTCAACTTGACGTACTCCTGCTTCACGAGTGTAATACTTAATAATTTCTTCTAATGCCAAGGCTGTAAAGGTTAAGGTTTTTACATCTAAGTTGTATTCTTTTAACACTTTAGGAATTAAATATTCCTTAGCAATTTTCAATTTTTCAATTTCTGTATAACTAGAAAGGTTGATAATTTCCATACGGTCATATAATGCTTCGGGAATATCTTGAGGATAGTTAGCAGTAGCAATGAACAACACGTCACCTAAATCATAAGGTTCTTCAATGTAGTTATCAGAAAACTCTTGGTTTTGTTCAGGATCTAATACTTCTAACATCGCACTAGCAGGATCGCCCTTATAATCACTTGCCATTTTATCAATTTCATCTAATAAAAAGACTGGATTTTTCACTTTAGCACGGCGCATACTTTGAATAATTCTACCTGGCATTGCCCCAACATAGGTTTTTCTGTGACCACGAATTTCTGCTTCGTCACGAATTCCTCCTAAAGAAACTTTGACAAAATTTCGTCCCATCGCTTCAGCAATTGATCGAGCAAGTGAGGTTTTTCCGACTCCTGGAGGACCTACCAAAGTAATAATTTGTCCTTTGACTGAATTAGTTTTTTGAACAACTGCCAAATGTTCTAAAATTCGGTCTTTAACTTTAGTTAATCCATAATGGTTTTTGTCTAAAGTTTCTTTGGCAAATTTCAAATCTTTAATGTCTTCGGTTTTTTCTCACCAAGGAATACTCATCATTCAATCAACATAAGTATGTTGAATGTTTGCTTCAGCACTTGCTGGTTGCATTCCTTCTAACTTATCAATTTCACTTAGAATCTTTTCTTTAACACTAACTGGAAAAGGTTCAGTCGCCAAACGTTTACGGTAATTATCAATCGAATTTACTTCAGCACCATCAGCATCATTCAACTCATCTTTAATTGCTTTTAATTTTTCTCGTAAATAAAATTCACGTTGTTGGTCATCAATTCGGTTTTTAATGCGTTTATTCAAATCTTTTTCAATTTCATTAGTATCAATTGAAGCACCAGCCAACTTTAATAAAGTTTTTAACTGACTTAATGGATTGGCATCTTGTAATAAATCATTAGCAGCATTTTTATCAACAATTGCTAAATTAGTATAAATGTTTTCTAAATATTTATTAAGGTTTTCATCATCAGTAAAGGCTCCAGAATTAACTAATTCCTTTAATTCATCAGCGCTTTCACCAATTAACATCGCTAATTTCAAGGCATTATCCTTAAACTCAGCACTGTCATGATCAGAAAGTTTTTCATTCTTAGTAACTTGATAATTTGCAACATACATTTGATCAAGTTTTTCTAAATCTTTAATTTCAACCCGATCAAGACCCTTAACATTCACAGTAATGGTCCCATCGTTTCATTTCTTCATAATGCTTACAGTTGCCAAAATACCGTACTTATTAATTGTTGGGGTACTATCAGCATTTTGGTTTTTAGTATTTTTCTTGATTCCTAATAATACTTGACCATGATTATTATTAACCGCATACTCAATTGATACAATTGAAACTTGATCAATAAATTCTAATGGTCCTTCCGCATTAGGGAAAATAATTTCTGATGCGGAAGCGATTAATAAGGGGGTTTTACTAATTGAACTCATATTTGTCCTCCTCTTAGCATAGTCTAATAATATCACAATTTTTAGCACTTTAAATATTTGAGTGCTAAAAAGAGCAAAAAAGCTAACCAATCGACAGTTAACTTTTCTCTATTATAAAAAATTTTTAATTTATTTTTGGTTATTATCAAACAAAAAACTAATTAATTTCTCATTTTTAATTTCGTTTTTAAGTTGTTCTGTGGGTAAGATTCCTCGAATTTGATCAGCAGCAATTCCAAACTGAGTTGCTAATTCTTGTAACTTAGCCTCCACTTCTTCGTCGTTAACTTCGCCCAAAACTGGTTCTTGAGCAATAATTTCAGAAGTGACTAAATAAGATTGTAAGCGTGCTTTAGCATCAACTTCTAACTCTTTTTCAATATCACTTTCACTCATTCCCCTAGCTTTTTTATAGTCTTTCAAAGTCATTCCACCTTGTTGTTGCAACTGTTGTTCTAACTCTTTTTTAAGTTGTTTTGCTTCTTTTTTAATTGCCGAACTAGGAATATCAATTTCAGAGTTCTCAATGACTTTTGTTAACACTTCATCAACATGTTTATTCTTAATTGCATTAGTTTTTTGTTTTTTAATATCGTCTTCAATATGACTCTTCAATTTTTCTAAACTATCAATGTTTGGTAGATTCACATCTTTAGCTAGTTCATCATCAATTTCAGGTAATTCTTTTTGAGCAATTTCTTTAATGTTTAAAACAAAAGTTGCATCTTTACCACTTAAATTTCCCGGATAATTAGTTGGAAAAGTAACCTTAATTTTTTGATCAGGGCCAACTGACAAACCAATCATTTGTTCTTCAAATCCTGGAACAAACTGGTTAGAACCAATCTCTAATTTATAATCTGCAGCTTCACCACCATCAAAAGGTTGTTCATCAACAAAACCTTTAAAGTCAAAAGTGACAACATCATGATCAGCAATTTTTGCTCCTGATTCTTTTGGCACTTCCATCGCAAAACGGTTTTGGTAATCTTTTAAAATATCTTCAATTTCTTCGTTTTTGACTTCTAATTTATCAGCAGCCAAACCCAAACCTTTGTATTGACCAAGTTTTACTTCTGGACGCAAATCGAAAGTAAAAGTGATTTCTGCTTCATCAGCAGTAACTTTAGTCAAACTAGGAGTTGGTGCAGTCATTGGTTCAAGTTTTGATTTTTGTTCCAAAGCGAAGGTGAAAGCAGGACTCACCAATTCTTTAAAAGCTTCATTGTAAACTTTATCAGTAGTTAAATGCTTAGCTACTTCTGATTTGGGCGCTTTTCCCTTTCTAAATCCAGGGATCTCTAAACTTTTTTCTAGTTGTTTACGAGCCTTCTCTAATGCTTTGGTTCAATCTTGACCATCAACATTAACAATCCACACCCCTTGGGTATTATCGGCCAACTTTTTGTCATTAAATTTCATTATTTTTCCTCTATCTCTCTTTATTTGTAATAAGCAATCGCAATATTGCGGGGCTTAAAACTTAAGGTTTGAAAAAAAGCCTTTTCAATTTCTTTAACTAATTTTTGTTCATTGAACAATTCTTGATCAGTACTTTTTAAAACTAACTTTACAACCAAAAACAATAAGTCATTGGGAGAAATTTCAGAATTAATCTCAACACTTTTGACCATATCACCCAAAGTAACAGCAATAATGTTTTTTGTTACTGTCTCAATCACTTTTGGTGAAACCTCAAAGTTTCCCCGATTATTACGTTCAATTGTAAGATACATGCTTTCTTTCCTTTACTTGTTAATTTTAGTTATTTGAACGACCGTTATATTTACCATCGTTTGTTGAAATTAAAACTTTTTCGCCTTCTTTAATAAACAAAGGCACTTGTACTTCCCATCCAGTTTGGACTTTCGCTCTTTTTTGTGCTCCTGAAGAAGTGTCTCCCTTCACTGCCGGTTCAGCTTCAATGATTTCCATTTCCACTTTATCTGGTAAGTCAATTCCTAAAATCTCATCACCAAACTTTGTCATTTTTAACATCAAACCATCAGTGAGGAAGTTTAGTTCTCACGCCAAGTTTTGGTTTGGTAAAGAAAATTGATCATAGGTGTCGACATCCATCAAATAAACATCATTACCATCACTATATAAGTACTGAACATCAATCCGATCAATCATGGCTTTTTCCACTTTTTCACCACCAGTAAAAGTCATTTCTGTTCTTGCTCCAGAACGCATGTTCCGAACTTTAACTGTGACTTTACCTTGTTGACGACCAGTTTTAGAAAACGATTGTTCTAAGACAATATAAACATTACCATCATAAATAAACGTCGTTCCTGGTCGTAGGTCATTAACTGACATCTTTGCATACTCCTTTTTTTTACTTTGTTGTCTTGATTATATCAAAATTAACTCCGACATTAATATCTCTTAATTGATTGATAAAATAAGCACTTGCTAAGAGCATTTTCTTTCCTTGACGTTGAATTTCAAGAATTTTAATGACTCCTTGTCCAGTTTGGACCATGATGCCTTCTTTGTCAATTCCGATAACGCTTCCAGGAATTCCTGATTCTTTGAAAAAAATATTTTCTGAGGGTTCTACAATCCGCACAGTTTTAATCTTATAGCGCTGGTGATTCAATCATGAATAAGCAATTGGAGCAGGAGATAGTGCTCGCACTTGATTCTTAATTGTTTCAGCAGATTGCGACCAATCAATTTGTTCTTCTTCAACACTAATAATTGGTGCATAAGAAACTTGACTTAAATCTTGTTCAATTGGTAAAAGCACACCTTGATAAATCTTTTTTAAGTTATCAGTCAAAATCTTTTGACCCAAATGCGAAATTTTTAAAAATAAACTACCATTATCATCATTAGAATCAATCTTGGTTTTTAAAGTGGCAAAAACTGGGCCCGCATCCATTCCTTGAACCATCCGCATTAAAGATACCCCAGTGGTAGTTTCTCCGTTCATAATTGCTCGTTGAATTGGTGCTCCACCCCGATATTGAGGCAAAAGACTACCATGAACATTCAAAGCTTCACATTGAGCCAACTTAAGAATTTTTAACGGGATAAACTGTCCATATGCACAAGTTAGCAAGAAATCAAACTTTAAGGTTTGCAACTGTGCATAAAGATCACTGATTTTTGAGGGTTGAAAACAAGTTAGATTGTGTTTTTGAGCACTTTCTTTCACAGCAGTGGGTGTTAAAACACGATTCCGCCCCTGAGGTTTATCTGGTTGAGAAATTACTCCGACCACTTCAACATCATCATTTAATATTAAACTTTCTAAGAGATCAGCAGCAATTGAGGGGGTTCCACAAAAAACAACTCGCATTTTTTTATTCATTAACTTCACCTTTTTTATATTCTTTAATCATTTCTTCTACCCGCTTAAGGATAACTACCATCGCAAGTGTATCGCGATTACAATAAGCAATCATCGAAGGACGAATAATTTCTCATTGTCTATCAGTTAAATCACCAACCACGAACTGACGAAAGGTTTGAGCTGCTTTATCACCCTTATTAATCACCAAATCATGATAATTAAAACTTGGTTCAAGTGCTGGTTGAGTCATTTTAATTGAATAACTGCCGTGAAATTCTGGATGATAAATCAAAAACCAAGGGCGAAAAGGAGTGGTTGATCCCTTAAAAAAATCCATTAAGTCAATTGTATGGGTCGCAATATAAATCAAAGCAGGCGCAAAAACCGGAAATTCAACTGCCAAGTATTTTAAAACTGTTTGCTCAAAAGATTTATTATAAGCAACATAAACTCCTTCTTTACGAGTAAGCAACATGTCGTGAACAAAATTAATTAAGAAATCTGGACGAGGATCGTTGCGACTTATCCTTGGCAAAAAATCATAATGATCCATTGTCGCAGGATTATTATAATCATAATTTTGATTATAAATAATATCAATTGAATATTGGAAGGGAATTTGTTGATAAGGGTTGGATTTTCAAAAATAAGGAACCGCAAATTTTGCTGTTTCAAAATCATACATATAGATATCTGTTGTTGTTTGATAATTTCTTAACACCTGGTGCAACTCTTCTAAATGGCCAGTATCAATAATATCTTGATAATCAACTTTCTTCGAATGTTTTAAATAACTTTGATAAACTTGTAAAATTCGTTCGTGTTCGGGACGAAGAAAAGGTTTTTGTTCATTCTTACTATTTACTTTCAAAGGCCACAGTTTTTTGGGAGTTTGTAATAAATCACTTAAATAAAGAAGTTTACTTTGATGATAAAACTCTGCTTTATCGCGATTTGAAAACGAACTTGAACCTGTTAAATTGAAAATGGTATCACCTTTTAAAGGCTCAAAGTAAGGAAGAACATGATAACAATAGCTTTCTTGATGTTTAGCTTTTTCACCAAATTTTCACCCAGTTTTAGGTTGATAAGACATTTTAGTTTCGCACAAGGGACGAGTCAATAAATGAAAAACGTGTTCAGAATCATTAATCGCAAGTTTCTCAGCTAAAAAACTAATCAAATCATCAATTGAACTCAAACTTAATAACTGGTGATAAGCGGTCAACAAGGTGATTGCTGGGGTCTTTTTTGTGGCACCCTTTCATTCATCATCAAGAACAAAAAGTTTTTCAAGATTAAGATCTTCTAAGACAGGATTACTAAATTCAGTTAATAACTTTTTTTCTTTAATATAACTAACCACTTGTTCATAAGTTCAATCGTGATATTGTTGTTCAATTATCTTTGCTTGAGTTTTTAAATCAAGGTAATTTTTATATCCAAAAACATACTCTTTGTTTAAATGACAAATATAAATATTGTTAACTTCAATCCCGTTTTTTTCTAGAACAAAGACTTGGTAAACTAAATCAAAAAAGTGTTCTGGTTTAATTTTTGAAGTCCCCTTAACTTCATAAATATTGACTTTATGATTATCTAAAACTTCTAAAACATCACACCGAGTCTTTAAATGGTGGTGGTCAAACTCAAAAGCAGCTTCATAAAGATATTGGTATTGTTTGGCACCTTTCTTAAAAACTTCACTAGTTCTTTTTAGGGCAGCTTCAAAGTTCAAATGGCTCAAATCTAATTCTTGTTTTTGAATTTGGTTTTTTTGATTTGCTTGAAAAAGTTTTCACCCAAATAATTCCCGCGCTTTTTCTCCAACCATGTTCCCATCAGTAATGCTATCACCTTGATAAATTTCAAAATCAAACCCATTAATATCTGCTCATGCTGCTTCTCAAGCTCTTAAACCTTCAAGATCATTTTCGCTCTCAAAAATCGCTTTAAAAGCTTCAAATAAATTAATTGAAGCCGTGTTGTCATCAAACTCACTGTCACTTTCAACATTAAGATCAATCTTAAAGCTAAGTTTCAATTCTCGATTAAACTCTCGAGCTAAATTGAAGTTAGCAGGAGAATGCATTACCCATGCTTCTTTTAAACAAGTAGTATAAGCTCGTTTAAAATCTTCTTTACTTATGTGGGTTGGATAAATCAAACTCGAACCCTCCTTTACAAACAAAAATGACCCAAAGGTCATGGTGTAAAACTACTCTTTACGACGAGAAGGAATAAACTTTTCACCCTCAACCTTACTTGGTCGATCGTTTAAAGCACTCTTTTTATTAGCAGCTTTTGTAGCCTTAGAAGTTTTTTTAGCAACAGCTAATTCTTTTTTTCTAGTTTCTTTCAATTCACGTTCTTTACTGCGTTCTTCACGTTTAAGAATTTCTTTTTCTTTTTTAGTTAACTTAATTTCTTTTTCTGCAATCGCAATCCGACGTTTGGTTGCATCAAGTTCTAAAAGTCCATTAACTTTTCATTCCGTATTATAGTTTTTTTTATCAATCTTATGAGTGATTCCTTCGATTTCATAAGCACGAGTTTCTTTCACTTGATTAGTTTTAGGTTCAACTAAATCAACGACAACATCAAAAACATCACGATACTTGTATTCTGCTCCTTTACGAGCATAAACTTTTTCAAAATCAATTCTTAAGTTTTTTTGATTATCGTTTTGGGCAATATATTGTTTAATTGCTTCTCGAACTTCTTTTTTTCGTTTTGAACGTTCCTTTTTTGAAGCTTTTCTTCCAGTAATGGTGGTAACAATAATAAAAACAATAATTACAACCACAACTAAAATTAAAACTATATTAATTGTACTCAAGTTAACTTCCCTTCCCTAATTTCAGCACTATTATAATTATACCAATTACTGAACTTTTTTTATTTATTAATACTTTCAATAATTCCGCCTCCAAGACACAACTCATTTAAATAGAAAACTGCTTCTTGTCCTTCAGTAACCGCTTTAACATTGTCATAATTCACTAAATAATTTCCGTTATCTTGACGAATTAATTCTACATTTTCATCTTTTTGGCGATAACGAAATTTCGCACTACATTTAAAACGATTAACATCTAACTGATAATCAGTTAGATTAACAATTCAATTTAATTCACCAATTATCGCAGAAGATGAATAAAGATAACTTTGATCAGAGGCTGGAGCTACATAAAGAATTTGGTTGTCTAAATCTTTTTTAGCTACATACATTGGTTCTGCTTGACCACCAAGGTTTAAGCCTTTTCTTTGACCAATCGTATAGTACATAATCCCGATATGTTCACCAATAATTTCACCAGTTTTAATATTGACAATTTTTCCTGGACGATTAGGAATATAGTTTTGTAAAAATTCAGCAAAATTTCTTTCACCAATAAAACAAATTCCAGTTGAATCTTTTTTGTTAGCTGTAATCAAATCATGTTCTTGAGCAATTTGACGAACCCTACTTTTTTTTAAGTCTTGCAAAGGAAAAAGTGTTTTACTGATTTGAGATTGTGATAATTGACACAAGAAATAAGTCTGATCTTTATTTTCATCAGCTGCTTTAAATAGTTCAAATTGACAAGTTTCAGGATTATACCTAGTTCCTGCATAATGTCCCATGGCAATATAATCAGCACCTAATTTTTCAACAGCATAATTTAAAAATTGGTCAAATTTAATATATTTATTGCACAAAATATCAGGATTTGGTGTTCTTCCCTTTTCATATTCTTTCAAAAAATAGGCAAACACGTAATCTCAATATTCTTGGATAAAATCAACTCGATGTAATTTAATTCCCAATTTATTGGCTACTTTTAAAGCATCAAGATAGTCAATTTCTTGAGGACACATATCATCAACTTGATTATTATTACCCAAAAAATCATTATTAGCATTAGAGTCCCAATTACGCATAAAAAAACCCTCTACTTGATAACCTTGTTCTTGTAATAATAAAGCCGCTACTGAAGAATCAACTCCCCCACTTAAACCAACCACTACTTTTTTCTTTTTGTTCATGAGTCCGCTTGTTAACACTTTCTACTTTCTTTTTCTTAGTAAAGATTTTAACATCTCGCTAGAAATTTTCACAATTCCTGTTCAAACAAAAATAGCAACCAAAGCCAAATTTTAATTGCTATTTTGCCTTAATTAACTAGACCAAATCAAAACCAGCTCATCAAATCATTCTTACAATTTATTAGTTGGTTTAAAATCTGTTTCTTGATCGATATTTTCTAAAACTTCTTTTTCTTTGGTTGAAAGACTGCTTGGAATTACTAAGTTAAAAATTAATTTCAAATCACCACGTCGAACAGAAGAAGAGTTGACATATAATCCTCGGTTCTTAACGTTAATAACATCATTATTTTTAATTCCTCTAGGAAGTTTAATTTTCACAATTCCATCCAAAGTTTCGACTTCGACAGTTTTGTTTAATAAGGCATCAAGATAACTAACATTATAAATCTGGTGCAGAGTATCATCAGCACCAAGATAAAGACTTGGGGATTTTTTTACGCTAATGTTAATATAAACATCACCATTTTGACCACCATTTAAAGAAGCGTTTCCACTTCCTTGAAGAAATAATTGTTGATTTGGTCTTAAACCTTTAGGAATATTTAAATCTAAAGTTTCACTTTTTTCCAAATAACCATGACCGTGACAATCTTTACATTTATTTTTAATAATTTTTCCTGAACCGTGACAATCAGGACAAGTAACAGACTGATTAATCATTAAAGGTCCCAGATTACGAGCTTCAGTAATTGTTCCTTGCCCGTGACAACGAGTACATTTCACCACATCATCAGGATTTTTTGCTCCAGTTCCGTGACAAGTAGCACAAGTTCGCAAAACTCGAATCTTCTCCTGTTTTTTTGTGCCAAAAACCAACTCTTTAAACGTTAATTCTAATTCTAAAAAAACATCAGTACCTTTTACTGCTCGTGAATAGCGATTTTCTCTCCCTTGATGATTAGTATTTCCAAAAAAAGAGGAAAAGATATCGCCAAAACCACCCATGTCGTTAAAGAATTCGCCAAAGTCTTGAAAGCCACTTCCAGCAAAGCTGTTATTATCAAAAGCAGCAAAACCAAATTGGTCATACTTTGCTCGTTTATCTTTATCCAATAAAACTTCTGCTGCCTCAGAAATTTCTTTAAACCTTTCTTCAGCACCTGGTTCTTTATTTAAATCTGGATGATATTTTTTTGCAAGGTTACGATAAGCTTTCTTTATTTCTTGCTCACTCGCACCCTTGTTTACTCCCAACACTTCATAATAATCTTTCTTACTAGCCATTCATTAATCTCCTCTTAATCAAAATAATAGATAGAATTAACTTCTATCTATTACAAGTTTTATTCGTTCTTATCATCAGAACTTTGTTCATCAGGATTTGAAGTTTGAGCAGCTTGAGCTTGAGCAAATTCAGCAGCAGTAGCCATCATTTTTTCAAGATCATTCATCCGTTTTTCTAACTCTTCATATTTTTCTTCTGTAATTAGTTGACGAATATCAGCGATTAATTTTTCTGCCTCAACTTTCTGATCAGCAGTAATTGCTTCACCAGCTTCCTTGATTGATGATTCAATGACATTAGCATAACCCTCTGCTTTATTCTTTAGCTCAATCTGACTACGTTTCTTGTTATCAACTTCGGCATTTTCTTCAGCTTCTTTAATCATTTTTTCAATATCAGCATCACTTAAATTTCCTGAGTTAGAAATAGTAACTGATTTTTCTTCACCAGTTCCTTTATCTTTAGCTACTACAGAGACAATTCCATTAGCATCGATTTTAAAAGTAACTTCAATTTGAGGCACTCCTTTTGGAGCTGGCTTAATTCCACTTAACTCAAAACGACCCAATGATTTATTATCAACAGCCATCGGACGTTCTCCTTGAAGAACGTTAATATCAACAGCTGGTTGATTGTCAGCAGCAGTTGAAAAAATTTGTGATTTTTCAGTTGGAATGGTGGTATTTCGATCAATTAATTTAGTCATAACTCCACCCATTGTTTCAATCCCTAAAGAAAGTGGGGTTACATCCAACAACAACACATCACTAACATCACCCGCTAACACTCCTCCTTGAATCGCAGCTCCAATTGCTACAACTTCATCAGGGTTAATACTGCGGTTTGGTTTCTTACCTAATTCTTTTTCAACCATTGCTTGCACAGCAGGAATTCTTGTTGAACCACCAACTAATAAAACTTCATTAATGTCTTTAGGAGTTAATTTGGCTTCTTTTAAAGCATCCCGTACTGGTTGAGCAGTTCTTTCTACTAAATCTTTAGTCATCTTATCAAATTCAGCTCTAGTCAAAACTGTTGAAAAGTTAACTGGTCCTTGTTGATTCATCGCAATAAAGGGCAAGTTGATTTCAGTTTGTGCTTGCGAAGAAAGGTTAATCTTCGCTTTTTCAGCTTCATCTTTCAAACGTTGTTTAGCCATTTTATCATTGGTCAAATCAACACTTGATTCAGTTTTAATCTTAGCGATTAACCAATCGATAACCTTTTGATCAAAATCATCTCCTCCTAAACTGTTATCCCCAGAAGTTGCTAATACCTCAAAAGTTCCATCCGCTAAATCAAGTACAGAAACATCAAAAGTTCCTCCTCCCAAGTCATAAACAAGAACTTTTTCTTCTTGGTTTTTGTTTTCTAACCCATAAGCTAGCGCAGCAGCAGTTGGTTCATTGATAATTCTTTCAACAGTTAACCCAGCAATTGCTCCTGCATCTTTAGTTGCTTTTCTTTGAGCATCATTAAAGTAAGCAGGAACAGTAATTACTGCCTTAGTAATTGGTTGACCCATTTTGTCTTCAGCATATCTTTTCATATATCTTAAAATCTCTGCTGAAATTTGTTCAGGACTATAATCCTTGTTATTGACATGGATTTTTTCATTAGTTCCCATTTTTCTTTTAACTGAAATTACTGTATCAGGATTAGTGACCGCTTGTCTTTTAGCAGCTCCACCAACAATCACTTCTCCGTTTTTAAAAGCAACAACTGAAGGAGTGGTTCTTTGCCCTTCTGGATTTTCTAAAACTGCTGGTTTTCCACCTTCTAAAATAGCAACAACTGAATTTGTTGTTCCTAAGTCAATTCCAATAATTAATTCTTTTGCCATAATATCTTCTCCTTTATCGATTTATTTTCTCTATTTTGCAACTTTTACTTTACCATGAAGTAAAACTTCATCATGAATTAAATAAGCATTACTAATTGTTTCTACTACCTTACTACTTTGGATAGTAGTGCTTTCGATTTGTTCAACCGCTTCCATAATTTTAGAATCAAAGTCATCACCAATAGAAATTTTTACCTCTTTAATTCCCGCTTCTGCTAAAGAATGATCCAATTTAGTAATAATCATTTCAAAACCTTTTAAATAATTTTTCACTTCTTCAGAAGCATTATTTTCAGAAGTAGCTAAAACTTTTTTAAACAAGTCAATATCTGGAACAATCAATTCACCAAGTTTTCTTGCTCCATATTTGCGTAACTTTCTTTCAATCTCCTCGCGCCGATTAAGCATATTACGATTATCAGCCACTTGGTACAAAATCTTCTCATTTAAATCAGTAATCACATCCATTTGTTGATCGATTTTTTGCTTTAAAAGCTGATAGTCAGGATTATCAGCATTTCTTGCCAACAAATCATCAACTTGTTGATCAAAATCTTTCTCAACAAACTCTTCGTCTTGATGATTCACTTCATCAGAGTTCGATGTTTGTTTAATTTCTTGTTCTTCTTTTTCCATAAATATCCCTTTCTTAATTATTGCCCTGTAACCCATTAATTTTTTTTATTAAAAAGTTTAATAAAAGGTTAGCTTCATCATAACGCATCCGCTTTGGACCAATTAAGGTAATAATGTTTTTCTGTGAACCTTGCCCATCAATTTCTGCTCCAATAATTGCAACATCATCAGTTTCTTTCAAATTAGGATTAATTTCCAAACCAATCTTAGTACGAATATGAACATTTTTTTTAGAACTTTGATAATTATAATCAAACCATTCAAAGGGAGAAACATTTGCAATAATAGTCATAATATTTTTAATTTTCTCAACATCCATAAACTCAGGATTAACTAAAACATTATTCAAACCCACAGTTTGCGTTTTAACCTTGCTCTGTTCTAAAATTGCGTTAATGAATTGCGAGAAAAATGCCTCATAATCTTTAATTGAAATTTTTAAATTACTCCCAACATCATCAATTACACTCTTGGATAAATGTTTTACTTTGGTTTCAGTTAAATTGTCATTAAACAAGTTAATTGCAATCTTTAAATCATTAAGTACTCCGTGATCAAGATAAAACACCTTACTAATCACCTGACCATTACTCAAAATGAAGATAACTGAAGCTGAACCGCTTTCTAAAGGAATCATTTCAATTTTTTTAATCTTCAAATCATCAACTTCATCTCTTTGAGAAATTACTGCCACTAAATTGGTCATATCACTAATAATTTGTGAAGAACGCATAATAATCTGGTCAATTGAATAATTTCGATTTGAAAAGAGTTCGTCAATTTGTTGAAATAAGGAACCATCAAAAGATGATTGGTTCATCAAATTATCAACATAATAACGATATCCTCTAGTCGAAGGGATTCTTCCCGAGGAGGTATGGGGTTTTTCTAGAAAATCATGATTTTCTAGAATCGCACACTCGCTGCGAATCGTAGCTGATGAAATTTCATTATCCATCAACTCCATAATTTTCTTTGATCCAACTGGTTGTGCAGTCCTAGTATACTCATCAACGATAATTTTTAAAATCGTCTCTTCACGTGCCGTAATCATGGAATCCCTCCTTCCAAAATTACTTTCATTATATAATTAGCACTTAAATTAATCAAGTGCTAATCAATAAATTTAAATCTTTTCTACTTTAAACTCATCACCAGGACTAACAGTTACCAAATATTTTTCGTTTCTTTTAATTTGATCGTTAATAACTTCTTTTGAAAGCATTGTTTCGATATTTTTCTCAATATAGCGTGTGATTGGTCGTGCTCCAAATTCGCGTTCATAACCTTCAGCTTTAATTTTAGTAATCACCTTTGGATCAAATTCAATTAGATAATCGCCGTTTTTATGTAAACGCTCTCTCAACTCATCCAAATCCTTAATAATAATTTCTTCAATTACTTTTATTGAGAGAGCATTGAACGGAACAATGTTGTCAATTCGGTTTAAAAATTCAGGACGAAATGACTTTTGTAGTTCCATCATTAATAACTTCAAATTAACTTCTTCATCTTCATTATTCAAAATCAACTCTGAACCAATATTTGAAGTCATGATAATAATCGTATTTTTAAAATCAACAACACGTCCACTAGAATCAGTGATTCTTCCTTCATCAAGAATTTGTAAAAAAACGTTAAAAACATCAGGGTGTGCTTTTTCAATTTCATCAAACAAGACAATTGAATACGGGTTTCTGCGGACAGCTTCAGTAAGTACACCACCTTGACCATAACCAATATAACCAGGAGGAGCGCCAATTAACTTATTAACACTTTCACGATCCATATACTCACTCATATCAATGCGAACCATCTTTTTAACTGAACTAAACAAGACGTCAGCTAAAGTTCGCGCAACTTCAGTTTTTCCGACTCCTGTTGGTCCTAGAAAAAGAAATGATCCAATTGGTTTATCAGGATTTTTAATCCCTGCTCTACTGCGAATAATTGCATCACTAACAACTTCAATTGCTTCATCTTGACCTTTAACATTCTTTTTTAAATCAAGTGGCAATTCCAGCAAGCGCTTACGCTCGCTTTCGACTAGTTTATTAACAGGAATCCCTGTTCACTTCGAAACAATAGCAGCGACTTCGGTTTCAGTCACCTCTTCATTAAGCATCCCGTTACTATTAACTGCGTCTTGAGCCGTCTTCAATTCTTTTTCTAAATTAGGAATCAAAGAATATTGCAATTCTCCTGCTCTTTGGTAATTACCATCAAATTGTGCTTGTTGAAGTTCTTGTTTTAAACCATCTAATTTGGTACGTAAACCAGAAACTTTCTTAATATCTTGCTTATCTTTTTCTCATTTTTGATTAAATTCACTTTGAATTTTCTTCGTTTTAGTTAACTCTTCATCAACTTCACTCAACCGTTTTTGTGACTTATCATCAGTTTCTTTAGCCAAAGCCGCTCGTTCAATTTCTAACTGAACTACCTTTCTGTTAACGTGATCTAACTGGGTTGGAACACTTGCTAATTCAGTTCGAATCGTCGCACTTGCTTCATCAATTAAATCAATTGCCTTATCTGGTAAAAAACGGTCTGTGATGTATTGATCAGATAATTTAGCAGCAGCAACCAAAGCATTATCATGAATTACAACTCCATGAAATGATTCAAAACGTTCTTTCAATCCCCGTAAAATTGAAATCGTTTGATCAACAGTTGGTTCTTCAACCATGACTTGTTGGAACCGACGTTCCAAAGCAGAATCTTGTTCAATATATTCACGATACTCATCTAAAGTGGTTGCACCAATCATTTTTAGTTGCCCCCGAGCAAGAGCTGGTTTTAAAAGGTTAGAAACATCCATTCCCCCACCATTACCAGTTTTTCCCGCTCCCACAATCAGGTGAACTTCATCAACAAAAAGAATAATCTTTCCATCAGCTTTTTGAACAGCATTCACAATTCCTTTTACCCGCGCTTCGTACTCACCCAAATAAGACGCACCAGCCATTACCAACCCCATGTCAAGTACTAAAATCTTTTTATCTTTGAGGTTTGAAGGTACATCTCCATTCACAATTCGTTGGGCTAGACCCTCAACAACAGCAGTCTTCCCCACACCTGGTTCTCCAATTAAAACTGGATTATTTTTAGTTTTTCTCGAAAGAATTCGAACCACTCTTAAAATTTCATCTTCGCGACCAATAACAGGATCTAAACGACCCTCTTTAGCATCCAATGTTAAATCAGTGGTATATTTTTCTAAAATATTTGGATCGTTTTGCGGATTTGGTTTTTGTTGTAAATCCATTGATACCTCACTCCTTTGTTCATTTCCTTTTAAGAAGTTTTCCTTCTTAAACCTATTCTAACAAAGAAATTAGCAATTACAATCATAGAGTGCTAATTAAACAAAATTTTGGTGGTAATGAATCTTATAATCAACAATTTCTAAGAGATAATTGGCAATTGTTCGTTCTTTTAATAGCCAAAATACGTATTCTTGTTGTTCTAATTGGTTTTTTAAAATTACTTCCTTTTCAAAAATCAATAAATTAATGTTCTGATTATTGCAATGATTTTGTTTTAGTTGACTAAATAAATCATCTGGTCTGGTTTGCAAATGCATGTTAAAAATAAACTTCAGCTCGTGTTGATCTTGAGATTTCAAAAGTTTACTTTCTGTTGTATATTCAATCCCTTCTAACATAAATAAAATAAATGGATCAAAAACAGGTTGGTAATCTTGATCAATTGGATTATTAATTTTTACTTGATTATTCCAAACCAAACCTTTTAAAACAATGTAAAAAAAACACCAAAAATAATAATTAATGTACCAAATATCAAGTTGTTGATTGAAATTCTTTTTTAAGGTTAACTCTTCATGAAAATTAAAAAAATAGTTCAACAAGAAATTAAGTTTTCGATTGTGATGAAAATCTTTTTGCGCCTCTTGCATAATTTTTAACTTATTTTGTTGATGACGATAATTAATAATCGTTTCGTGTCATTTGATATCAATTTTTCCTAACATAATCATACTTTCATCATGAGTTAACTTGAGAATGGCGAGATTTTTTAATCGCGAGTTGTTGTGATGATTAATAATTAATTTTTCAATAATATTAGTTTTTTTGTTTTTTAATAGTTCAATTTGCATAAATTCACTCCTCTTAATCTTTGTTAAGGTATACGATAAAAAGTTTGATTTTTCTCAAAAAAAGAAAAATCACTTCTTAGAAGTGATTAAGTCAGAATTATTTAATTGGATTGATACTACGATTTTCTCGCTTTCGAATAATCGCATATGGAATGAAAATAAAGATAAACACAATAACTAGAAAAACCAAAAAAACAATTAAACACTTTTTGTTTGCGCTTTTGGCTAACTGATGGGCCTCCTCAGTTGGAACAATATCACCATTGTAATTAGCACTCAAGTTTCCTTTGCGATACTTAATACTAATCAACGAGTAAAGATGAATAAAAGCAGTTGCTCCCAAAATAACATACATAATAATTAATTCAGTGTGATAAGGTTTATGCATTGTAGTTTTCAAAATGAAAAAAACACCAATAATAATTCCAGAAACCAGATAAATCGTCCCCCCCAATCAATTTAAATAAACTATTCTAGTAATTAACGCACGATATTCTTTTTTAATAAACTGAGGAAGAGTCTGTTGGTGCATCAACAAATCACCCTTATAGCTTTTCACCGCAGTAATCAAATGAAAATAATTGATACTGATTAAAACTAAAATAAACAAGAAAAATAGTGCTGTGATAATCATAAATGCAGGATGAGGAATTCAATCAACAGGAATGTTTCACTTAGTTTGTTCCCCGTCTAGATTCACAATTGAATTAGGAATGAAATAAGCCAAAATAAAGAAAAGCGAAATTGCAAAAAGAATACCACTAAATAAGGTTAAGAAGAAAATGCGGTACTTTTCTGCGCGAATTTCTTTAGCAATTCAGGATGGTAATTCAACATTGTTCAACTCTTGTTTAGTAAAGTTTGGTTTTAAAGGGGGTTGGGTTTGATTAATTTGGGTATCAATTGCTGAACTTTGACCAAAATTAATATGATTAGAACTTTTGGGTAGATCCATTATTTTTCTTTCCTTCTTTCTTGGACTTTTTCAGGATTAGTTTGAATTAAAAGGATTAAATTGACTTCGTTTTCCACATCATTCATTTCCTTTTCAAAGACCATTTTTTTTGCTTGTTCTTCATTTGAAAGTTTCGTACTTTGTTTAGTTCGAGCCTTTTTAAAAATTAAACTAAAGACAAACAAAAACAAAGCAATTCCTGCTAAAACAACAAAGATGATGTAGATAATCTCTTCTTTAATTGATACATCTAAAATTTGAATCGGAGTAAATAACACGACTTCTAACCTCGCTCCACTATTTATTGTACCTTACTTTTCAAAAATACGTTCAAATTGCAACGGTTGAATTGCGCCTTTTCTTTTGTGTGCAGAATTCTTATGTAACGTTTCAATTCGTTCAACTAATTGAGGATTATCATGACTTTTAGTTAATAAATAGCGATCAATCTCTTCATAGCTATAACCAATTTCGTTCTCATCAGTTTGTTCAGCTCATAAACCAGCAGAAGGCTTACGATCAATAATCCGTTGAGGAACATTCAAAAGTGATGCTGCTTGGCTAACCTCTCCTTTAAGTAAGTGAACCAAAGGAACAACATCAACACCACCATCCCCATACTTAGTAAAATAACCAATATACCATTCATCAGCATTATCAGTTCCTAAAACTAAGTAGTTTTTAGTTTGACCCACACCATAAAGGGTTGTCATTCGAAGACGAGCCTTTAAATTAGCAGTAGCTAAACTTGAAAGATCAAAGGTTTGATTTTTAATTGTCGAGGTAAGGGCATCAAAAGTTGAAGCTAAATCAACAGTTAAAGTTTTTAAATCACCGGTTTTGACAAGTTCTTCAACGCATTCGTAATCTTCTTGACTAGAATAACAAGGCATTCAACAAGTTAAATAGTGATCAGGAAAGGCTTTTTTAGCAATCATTGCAACCACAGCAGAATCAATTCCTCCACTAACACCAACCACAACCCCATCAGCATGAGCATTGTGAACAGTTTCTTGGATGAACTCCACTAAATAATCCAAATACGCTTTTAATTCCATTTCCTTTGACCCTTCTTTAATCAATTCATTCTAATTCGTAATCAAAAATTTTCACGACATCCCCTGATTGAATTCCTTTTGCTCGTAACTGGTCATACAAACCAAGTTTTTTTAACTTTTCGTTAAACAATAACAAGTTATCACGAGTTGCTAAAGGGGTTCGTTGATAGATATTATAAATTGTTTTTCCAGAAATTTCTCATTGTCCATTTCCTTTGTTCTGAATAATGATTTCTGGCTCCTCTTCACTAAATTTATAAACCTTCAAACCTTCGTTTAAATTTTGATCTGGTCATAAGCCAGAAAAAGTTGTTGTTTTTAAAGTCATCGCAATCAATGATAAAAGTTGATCAAGGTTAGTTTTTTTCATTCCTGAAATTTCAACCACCTTTTTGTCCTTAAAAAACTCCAGAATTGTTTCATCCATTAAATTTAGTTGTGCTTCATCTAAATCCATCTTGTTGAAAACAACAATTTCAGGACGAGCTGCTAATTGCGAATTATATTGAATTAATTCTTGGCGAATAATTTTATAATTATTAACTACATCTTCACTACCATAATTACCAGAGAAATCTAATACATGACAAATTACCTTGCATCGTTCAATGTGTCGTAAAAACTCGTGCCCTAATCCTTTTCCCAAACTTGCACCTTGAATCAACCCTGGTAAATCAGCAACAACAAACGTGCTCCCATCAAGAGCTCTTGTTACACCCAATTGGGGATTAAGAGTGGTAAAAGGATAGTCAGCAATTTCTGGTTTTGAATTAGAAATCGCTCGCAAGAGAGTTGATTTTCCCGCATTTGGCAACCCAATAAACCCTACATCAGCTAAAACTTTCAATTCAGCACGAATTTCAAATGATTCTCCCATCATTCCTGCTTCAAAAATTGTTGGAGCCTTATTTCGCGAATTAGCAAACCTAGCGTTTCCTTTACCCCCCTTACCACCATGAGCAATAATTAGAGGTTGGTTAGGTTGGTTAATATCAGCAAGAACCCTACCAGTTTTGTGATTAATTAAAACTGTTCCTACAGGAACTCTAATCACCAAATCTTCACCATTGGCTCCGTGCATATTTTTAATATCACCTTTTTCACCATCCCTAGCCTGATAAAGTTTATTTAGTTTTAAATCTAATAAAGAGTGTTTTCCCTCATCCCCAACAAAGATGACATCACCACCATCACCACCATCACCACCATTAGGACCACCGTTGGCAACATAAAGTTCATGACGAAAACTAACAGCACCATTGCCGCCTTTACCAGCTCTAATCTGAAAATTTGCTGTATCAATAAACTTCATTGTCTCTCTCCATTTTCTTTGCCTTTATTATTGAGGGCAGGAATTGTAACATTGATCACATAGATAAGTCGGATAATCATGATCAACATTATTATCATCAAAAACCTGCCAAGCTTTTATTGGTTCTTTTAAGTAATTTTCTAGTTCCTGGTCACTTAACTGATGTTTTAATGCCTTCACCACATCCCCAATCAGTGGTGGATAATTTTTCCGAACATAAGTAATTTCACCCTCACCACACCAAGAACAAGTCAAGTTAAAAACTTGACGCATAACATCTTTATAATCGCGAAATAATTCATAGTCAATTTGATTAAATTGCATCTAATTCTCTCATCCATTCAAGATAACGTTCAATTATTTCCTGTTCGCCATCACTATAATTATAGGGCAATTCATCAGTTAAACCATTTAATTGATAAACAACTTTTATGATCGCTTTTGCTAATAAAGTAAAGTCAAATTTTTGGTTAAAGGGAAAGGCTTTAGCATAAACATTAACCATAATTTGTTTTGCCATTTCTAATAATTGGGGACTAAGAGAGTTTAAAAAACTATCAAGTTTTTCAATAACTTTCATTGGCACCATTTCTTGAGTGTCTAAGTCAAATTTTTCAGGATTGAAAGAAAAAGTTTCCTTATTTTTTTGATAGGTAAAATCATAATCAATTTGTTGTTCACACAAAAAATAACACAAAATCATTTTTAATTCATTAGGAAGATGACTTTGTAAAATTTCATTGCTTTCATCAAGATAAGAACGCAAATTTACTGATTGTAACGCTTGCATTAAACCAATCTTTTCCATCAATGCCAATTCACGACTATTAATTAAGGTAAAAATTTCTTTAGGAGTTAAATTATGCGTTTCATTACCAAGTTGATCAAAAGGAATTTTAGCTTTAATTTTTAATAGTTTTGCTTCAAAATCAGCAGGAATATATGGCATTGAAAGTTCTAAATTAATCAAGCGCAAAGCTTCCTGATATTCTTTTGTTTTCATTAACATTTGTAATTCTTTTAGTTTTTCTTCATAAAAATTCACAAAAAACACTTCCTTTTTATAATAAAAAATCATGCACGAAGGCATGACTAAGCTCCAAAATGGTGCCCACGAGAGGGTTCGAACCTCCGACCTCATGCTTAGAAGGCACGTGCTCTATCCTACTGAGCTACATGGGCGTTTTCCACAAATGAATAATACCATTAATTAGGGTGGAAAACAAACCTATTTTAGACGATTCTTCTTAAAAGCCAGGAGTTTATTGATTAAATAAAACGTTGAGTAATAGTCATCGTTCTGCTTACTATACTGTTCGATATTTAACTGTTTATCAAGTTTTTTAATGGCGCTATTCAACTCTTTGATATCGCTTTTTTGAAAGGCTAAGCCATCACTTTGGTAAGGACCAAAACAAATTAAATAGTATTTAATAATTTCTTCTAAAGAATAGTCCATCTCTTTAACAATTTTAGGTTCTAATGAAATCAAGAAAGAAATTATTCGGAGAACTTCTTTTAACTGCATTGTTAAATCTTTATTCTTTTTATTATTTTCTTCAAGAATAGTTTTTAATTCTTGAGATGTGAGAAAAATTGTGTCTAAATTGTCAACTCAATAGTTGTTATTAGTTTGAAACCGGTGTTGTTCATCTTCAGAAAACAATTTCAAAGAATTAACTAAGGCCACTTTTTTTCGCATAATAAATAAATCTTCAGCAGCAGGACAATCAAGTGATGTTTGTTGAACTAAACGTAAGTATGAAACTGCATATAAAATTCCATTGATAAACTTTTCCAACCTATGAGCAGAAAACTTAATTTTGTTAACTCGAGGTAAATGATTGTAATACTCAATAATTGTTTTAGGATTGAAATCTTTGGTTAAAATTGGATATAAAAAGTCAGGTGAAGCAAACTTGAGGGTTTGAAAAGTTGCAGTTTCATCGTACTCTGAATCTAACTCTTGAATAGAATCGTTTTGAAGAGTAATTAATCATTCTGCTTCACTTTTTAAAATAATATCAAGGTAATTATGTAATAATGCGTTTAATTCCACTTCTGATTCGAGTTGGTCTAAAGCACGAATATTATCTTTCAACAAAATACTTGTATATTTCGATAATTGATAAACACTTTTGAAACGTTCATCTAACTCTAACTTTCGTCAATGATCTTCATTAAATGAAAATAACATCGCTTGAAAATCTTCATCACTTGCTAAAGTATCTAACAAAGGGGCTACAAAAGTTTTTTCACTTTCACTCAACACCCGACCACTAATTAAAGCAGCATGGATGTTTTCTTTATTAAAAACTTGGTTAATATTTTGATAAATTAATTCTGGAGTGGTCGGGTTAACAATTAATAAAGTCAATAAAAAGGGATAAAGAGCAGAAAAATAAGGTTTATCAGGAGTGTTTTTATTTTCTAAATTAATATCATACCGATTTTTAAAACATAGTTGCATTAAAATCATGAAAATTAAATCACCATCAATTGCTAAGTCATCTTTTGAAACAAAAGAGTGATCATTAATGTAAGGAAAGATAATTTTTTCTAATAGTTGTTGGGTTCTGATTGACTGATTATTAACTTTTAAATCAACCTTATTTTCCGAATCTTTGTAAACAGTTCTAAATAAAAGAGAATAGTTTTTAAGAATATAATCAGAGAGCTCTTGAATATTTGATGACTCAATACTGGTTAATTCCTTACCTGTGTAAAGTTGATATTGAAATAACCCATAATAAGTAATCCGAAAAATTTGTTCAATAACCACTTTATCATCTGCTGATAAATCTAAAAATGATGGTTCATCTTGGACATAATCATTGATTGCTCACCAAAAATTCGAATCTTGTTTTTTATACATGTGCTCTCCTAATCCATCAATCCAGCTTCATAAAGTTTCTTGAAGTGCCCTGGTTTATTTTTTAATTCCTCAAAAGTTCCTTTTTGTGTTACACCTTTTTTAGGTTCTAGAACAAGAATTTGGTCAACATCCTTAATTGTTGATAACTTGTGAGCAATCGTTACTGAAGTTTTATTTGCAATTAACTTATTTAATTCAGCTTGAATTTCTTTTTCAACAATATTATCTAAAGCAGAAGTGGCTTCATCTAAAATCACTAAGTCAGGATCCTTTAAGAAAATTCGCGCAATTACTAACCGTTGTTTTTGTCCTCCAGAAAGTAAAAAACCTCTTTCTCCTAAAATGGTCTCATAAGCTTCTGGCAAGGACATAATAAAATCGTGTAAATTAGCTTTTTTAGCAGCAGCGATAATTGCTTTCTTGCTAGCATTAAAAATTCCATACGCAATATTTTCTCAGAAATTTCCATAAAACATTTGTGGATTTTGTTCTACATATCCCACCTTAGCTAAATAATCAGGTAAGTTCAAACTTTTTAAATCATCAGTTCCGTTAATTAAAACTTTTCCTGTTGTTGGGTCATACAACCGAAGTAACAAACGACCAATTGTTGATTTACCACTTCCAGTTTCCCCAACAAAAGCATAAGATTTTCCTTCTTCTAATGTAAAAGTGGTTGATGGAATAATAATGTTATTTAAGTCTTGAGGATAAGCAAATGAAACTTCTTCAAAAACAATGTTTCTAATTTCATCAACCTTCTTTCCTTCGATATTGGGAAGAATCTGAGGTTTTGGTTCGGTCAATTGACCAATTCGGTCAGCACAGTTAGCAGCTCTGGCCGCTGCTCTCAAAGTTTGTATCATCATAATAATTGGTAAAGACAACATACTTAAGTTAGGTAAAAATGTTACCAAAATACTTGCTAACTGGTCAGGATTGCTTTGATATTTACCAATAGCAATCAACAAAATAATTGTTGAAAGAAAAGAATCAGCAATAAAAATTCAAGTATTTAGTGTTACTGAGAGAACAACTTGTTTATTTCCCTTTTTTGAATAAACGGCGTTCTCAGCAACATTTCGTTGAATTTCTTCAACTTCAGTTCCTGATGACTTAATTAAGGTAATGTTATTAATTCGATCAGTCATATCAGCATCAATATCACGTTTAATATCAAACATATAAATTAAGGCACGACGGAAATATATAAAAATAATAAAAGCAACTAAAAGAACAATCACCAGATATCCAAGTGCAATTCCTGTTAGCATCGCGTTTTTTGTAAATAAAATTACAACTGCTGAAATTACTGCAGCAATTAAATAAATAATATTAGTTAAAAATTGTTGAATCCCTAATGATAACCCTTCAGTATCAGCAACTAAACGAGTCAGAATATTTCCACTAGCATGATCAAAGAAGAAATCAATATCTTGATCAACTAAACTATTAAGAATTTCTAACCGTTGTTGAATTTCAACCTTCATCGCAAAAACTCCGATTGTGTAATCAGTTAAATACTCAAAAATACACAAGAAAAACAACGCCACACCAGTAACTGCAATTCAACTATATCAATGCATTGTGATACCTAAAAAAGTATCAGTTTTTGTTGTTGTCGAAGTTAACAAACCAGCAATTTGTGAAGCAGCCAAAGGCGTCAAGGTGGCAGTAATTCCATTAAGAATAGTTATGATTACCATCAACCAGAAAAGTACTGGATTCTCTTTAGCGTTATCCAGTACAATTCGAATGAAACTGCCCATTTTTTTTCATGAAAAATCACGATCAGTATTACGAAAATGGGGGTTGTTAACATACTTATCAGTAACTTTACTAGTTGTTTTACTGCTGGTTGGTTTGATTAGTAGTAATTCTTCGTTTTCCATAAGGTTTTCCTTTCTATTTCATTAATCCAGCTTCATATAAATCTTTGAAATGACCAGGTTGTTTTTTTAATTCTTCAAAACTACCCACTTGGGTAATTCCTTTTCCTGGAACTAACACAATAATTTGATCAGCATTCTTAATAGTTGATAGTCTGTGAGCAATCGAAACTGTGGTACGATTTTGCATTAGCTTATTTAGTTGACCTTGAATTTCTTTTTCAACAATATTATCTAAAGCAGAAGTGGCTTCATCTAAAATTAATAATTCAGGATCTTTTAAAAACATTCGCGCAATTACCAAACGTTGTTTTTGACCTCCAGATAACATAAATCCCCGTTCACCAAGAATCGTGTCGTACTTATCTGGTCAAGTTTGAATAATTCGGTCCAAATCAGCTTTTTTACATGCTTCTATTACTTGTTCGTTGGTTTTATCTGCAGTTCCATAGCGCACATTTTCTCAAATATTTCCTAACAAAATTTGGGGTTCTTGTTCTACATAACCGACATGATCAAGATAACTTGATAAATGAATATCTTTTAAATTAATATCATTATTAATTAAAACATCTCCATAAGTTGGATCATAAAAACGCAAAAGTAATTTAGAAATTGTTGATTTACCAGCTCCAGTTTCACCAACAAAAGCATATTTTTTTCCTTGTTCAAAAGTAAAATCAGTTTTTGGCAAAATCACCTTAGTTGGTTTTTCAGGATAAGCAAAGACCACATCTTTAAAAAGAATATTCCCATTGATACTATCAAGATAAATTCCTTCTTTATCCTGCAAGTGAGTATTAATATTTGATTTTGAATAAAGAATTTGCGCAGTTCTCTCTGCAGAAGTTGAAGCAATAATGATTCCTGATAGTACCCGAATTACTTGCATCAAAGGACCAATCATCACTGCTGAAATCAACAAGAAGGCAGGGAGTTTAGTAATTAATAGGGTTGTATCGTTTTTATAAATTATCGCTGCTGCGATAATTAACACAATCTGGATTGAAGAAATCCCAATAATTAAAATCGCAGTTAAAATCGCTTGAAGATTAACCATTCGTTTGTATGCTGAAGCATACTCCTTGTGTTGATCGACAAAACCTTTTTTTTCGTATGCTTCAGTTCCAGAAGTTTTAATTAACTGCACAGTGCTAATGCGGTTGATAACTGTTCCATTAACCTTGGTGATTACATCACGAGCTTTAAACATCAGTTTTCTTAAACTACCAAAAATAGCTAACATTATTGCAATAATTAAAACAAACATTACAATAATTACTAAACTTAATTTTCAATCCATCACAAAGGCCATAATGATTGCAGCAATAGTGGTAAAGACCGCTGAAAGAAAAGCAGTTGGAATTGCTTGAGACTGATCACCAATAATTTGGGTATCAGAAACAACTTTGGTTAAAATATCACCAATTTTTTTATCAGAATAATAACTCATATCCTGAGTTATTAGACGGGCAAAAGAACGATCTCGTAAATCAACTTCAATATATTTACCCAAAAAACCAGCAATCGCTGTTCCTGCAAAAGTAGTAGTAGCAACAATAAAGAGTAAAGCAATTTGCAAACCCATATACGCTTCTCAAGAAATATCTCAAATTGGTTTTAAATCACTAGATAACTGGTCATAAGGAATTTGTTTAAATGTGTCAGAATTCTTCCAAATTACCACCTTAGTTAAATTATTGATGATATAAGGCCCAAAAGCAGAGGCCACTGAAGCAAGCAAAAGCAAAATTAAGATAGCTAAACCATACGGTCACTTCTTAATAAAGTAAGTAGAAACTAACTTAAAAAACCCAATCTTAGGGGTTTCAATTACAGATTCAATGTCTTCATCATCATCTCTTCGTTCCCTTCAGTTTTGAAAAAAACGGACAAGTCGAGTCTTTCAAGGAGTTTCAGGAGCGATTGAGTTATCAATTTTTCGGTTAATAGAACCTTCTTCAGGATTGTCATTTTTTAGCAGTTTTTTGTCCTCGGAGCTTGGACTTTCTGACATAATTATCTCCTTTCCTGAATGTATTTAAAAGATTATAACATTTAGAAAAACAAAAAAATAGTGAACAGTTTCACTATCTCCATCTTTACAAATCTTTTAAAACATCACTTGAAGATTCGATCAACTTTGCTCCAAGTTTAATCAAAGTGTTGTTAGCGCGGTTCTTTACATCAATACCTAAAGGTAAAACAAAAAGCGATCCATTCTCAGTTAAACCTTGTTCAATTATTGGAATTAAAGGACTTTTTTTAGCAACCTCAATCACAACAGTTGCCGTAGCAAGAGTTACTAATAGTCGAGTTATAAAGGCTACCTGATTATTATTTAAATCATATCCTTCACTAATAATTAAACCATCACTGTTATCATGAACAGATGCGATTGTATCTGTAATCAGAATATAGTTTGAAGAAGTTTCTTGAATTAAACAATTGATATAACCAGACATCAGGTTTAAGTTTGCAAGTAAAAAAGTTTTATGTTCTTTTTTGAAATTATTCACCAATCGTTCAAAACTTTGTTGGTTACAATTTTCAATTTTATCTTCGTAAATAAAACTAAAAATTTTATAATAATTAACTAACAGGTCAATTTTGCCTTTATAAAAAAGGACAAAAGGTGGGTGATGACTATTTTTCAAGTTAGTTGGATATAATGGATTGATAATTGTTAAATAGTCACAATTGATGCGTTGTTCGACTGATTCTAATTCTTGTTGACTAATCTTTTCTTTTTTATCCAAAGCTTCATAAATTTTATCCCACTCTCCGTGGTACTTCAAACTAAAGTATAAAAGAACTTTGTCCATTTCTATGCCAAATAAAAAACTTTATTAGCAATAATATCGTTGATTATAGTTTTAAAATCTTTGCCTGCATAGGAATTAACTCGGCCTTCAATGCCAATACATGCTTGATCGTGCAAAACAAACTCATCAGTCAATTGAGTTGATCAAACCTTAACACTAATTAAATCATCATGATGTTCGTGCTCGTGTTTTTCTTTTGCTTTGTAAGGTTTAGGAACCTTTAAAAGAAACTTATAAAGACTTTTGTTACCATCAGGAGTGGTATAAACAACTTCTGCATCTCCTTCTAAAGTTCCCATCATTATTACATTATTCATATTTTTTCCTCCGTTATAGAATAAGAAAAAAACCAAAACTTTTCTCATAAAGTTCTGGATTTTAATTACTTATTTAGTTTTAATTGCTAAGAGATCTTTAATTGGTTTATAAGTTCTTCGGTGCAAGTTGGTCACACCATTAGTCATTAATCCTTGTAAATGAGCTTTTGTTCCATAACCAACATTATGTAAAAAATTATAATCAGGATACTGAGAGTGATACTGATACATAATATGATCACGAGTAACTTTTGCTAAAATACTGGCTGCAGCAATCGATAAAGAAAGGTTATCACCCTTAATTATTTTTTGAGTTTTAATCGAAAAATCATGTGGTAATTGTTCTCCATCAATCAAAGCTAGGGTTGGTTGAACCTTTAAGTCAAGCAAAGTTGACTGCATTCCATAAATACTTGCCTGCTTGGGATTTAATTTTTCAACCATACGCGTATCAATTACCACAATTGAATAGGCAATTGCCACTTTTTTAATCACTTTAAACTGCTTTTCACGCTGTTGAATTGTCATTTTTTTAGAATCTTTAATCAAAGAAGAAGAAAAGCTTGAGGGAAGAATTACACTAGCCACAACTAATGGACCCGCTCAAGCGCCCCTTCCAGCCTCATCACTACCTGCAATTATTAAATTATCTTTACGAAATTGTTGATCAAAGATTCAACCAAAATTATCACTCTGAACTGACATCACTTTTGTTTTCTACTTGATCTGGTTCTTCTTTATTAGGATTAACTTCTAATTGAGCAATTAATTCAGGAGTTTCATAACTAATTCGCCCCAATTTTCCGTTTTGAACGTCGCGTAAGAAGGTTTTCATTACCCGTTCAACATCATAAACATCTTCTAAAAGCACTCATTTATTCTTTTTAGCAATTTTTTCAAAAATTCGGTAAGTATCTTTAATTTCAATTGGTGGTAAAAAGTTTAACCTAGTTTGATAAACTTCTTTGACCTTATCAGGATAATTATTAAAAACATAACGCATTGCTCGAGCAGCCATTCTTTCACGAGGAAAGACATCTTCTTTCACAGCATTAATTAAAACTAAGTTAGTAGCAATCGATTCATTAGGAATCTTAGAGGGCATAATTCCTGGTGTATCAATTAAAGTGATATTTTTAGTTAAAACAATCCGTTGTAATCCTCTGGTTAAACCTGGTTTATTTCCCGCCTTTACCCGTTTATCTTTAACGATCTTGTTAATAAAAGTTGATTTTCCCACATTTGGTAAACCGATAATCAATGCATTTAACTGCGGATTAACAATTCCTTTTTGATGTTGCTTTTTTCTAGTTTTGGCAGTCACTTGGTTAATTATTCCCACTAACTGATCAGTCAAATTCTGACTAGTTTTTTCCACTAAAAGAAAAGAATCGCCCTGCTCTTGAAAATGTTCCATTCACTCTTTAGTAGCCAGGGGGTTTGCCAAGTCAATTTTACTAATAACATAAACCACAACCTTATTTTTTAACAAGTTTCTAAATAAGGGATTTTGTGAAGAATAAGGTGCTCGAGCATCAATCACTTCAACAACAACATCAACAGCGGTAATTAATTGTTCGATTTCTTTCAAGGTTTTATTCATATGACCAGGAAATCAGTTTTGTGCACCACTCATCAAAATCACTCCTTTAAACTTCCTAAATTATACTATATTTAGTTTTTATATTTAGAAAAGAAAAGAACCATTAAAATGGTTCTAATTGTTTTATTTAGTTGAAGGTTCTGGTTTTTTGGTTGGTAAAACCTCTTTAATTCGAGCAGCTTTACCTTTCAACTTACGAATGTAGTAAATTCTTGATCGACGAACACGTCCACGTTTAACTACTCTAACTTCATCAATAATTGGTGAATGTAAGGGGAAGGTTCTTTCCACAAACACACCATTAGATATTTTTCGAACAGTTACTGAATAACTAATCCCTGATCCTTGGGTTTTAATTACCAATCCTTCAAAAGATTGAATTCGGTATTTTTCCCCTTCTTTAATTTTGACATCAACACAAATAGTATCTCCAGAATTAAAGTCTGGTAAATCATCACGTAATTGATTATTTACAAGATCATAGTTTGATTGCATCGTTTTAGTTTTGATTGAACTCATATTATTTTGCTCCTTTCGTTTTTAACTCTTTTAAAATCTTTAATTGGTCTTTAGATAATTTAACTTCATTGATTAAATCAGGTCGCTTGGTATAGGTGTTATATAGCTGACTGAATTCACGAAATTCTTTAATTTTTTGATGATGACCACTGACTAACACTTCTGGGACTGGTTTATCTTTTCAAACCAATGGTTTGGTATAAACATCATAGTCTAATAAATCATTTTCAAAACTATCGTTAAGATGAGATTCAACTTGAATCACATCAGGAATAACTCTAGTAATTGAATCTAATAAGACTAAACTTGCAATCTCTCCACCAGTCATCACATAATCACCAATTGATATTTCTGCATCAACATAGTTTAAGATTCGCGCATCAATTCCTTCGTAGTGTCCACAAATAATAATCAAGTGTTGATAACTCTTCGCATAATTGCGAGCAGTTGTTTGAGTTCAAGTTTGTCCCTGTGCAGAAGTCAAAACAACATAACTTTCAGGAGTCTTAACCTTTTGAATTGCTTCATAAACTGGAGGAGCCATCATGACCATTCCCGCTCCACCACCATATTGATAATCATCAACTTGGTGGTGTTTTGAAGTAGTAAAATCCCGAATATCAATCACTTCAACTTCAATTAACCGACTCTTAATCGCACGACTAATAATTGATTGGTCAATATAAGTCTTAATAACTTCTGGAAATAAGGTAAGAATTGAAAACTTCATTTAAATTAACCTCTCCAAGTGTTGAACATAAATCTTTTGCTCATTGTCATCAATATTAACAACATACTCTGCCACATTAGGAATTCAAACTTCTTGGTTATTTCAAAAAAATTGAAACAAATCATAAAGCCCATTATTCATCACTGCACTAACCTTAACATTCACTTGATGATTATCTAATTTAAAAACAATTTCATAACTCAAATAATCAGGAGTTGATGTAAACAAATTATCTGTTTTTAAACTATAAATATCAGCATTTTTTAAGCGTTCTGCACTTGATAAAGAATCAATATCTCTAAACTTTATCACCAAAAGATTGACTTGCGATTGTGAATAACTCTCAATCCTTAATGGTTGCATAATCCTATACTCATCTTCATAAAAGAAGAAGTGAGTGGCTAATTGTTCATCAACAAGAATTAAGTTCTTCGCTAATAAAACTTTAATACTACCCTTTCGACCAAAAGTATTGACAACATTACCAATTTTAATTAATGATTCTAAATTCATCAAAGACCTTATTTTTATTTAGAAGCTTTTTTTGCTTCTAATTTTTGGTTATGTAATTCTGTCATAATACCTTCTTTAGAAAAAAGACTTCTGACAGTATCTGTTGGTTGAGCACCATTTTGTAATCATTTTAAAGCTAATTCTTTATCAATTTTCACATCATCTTTTAACGGATCAAAAGTGCCAATTAATTCAATATATTTACCGTTACGATTCACTCTTGAATCAGCAGCAACAATTCTGTAAAAAGGAACTTGTTTCTTACCAATTCTTTTTAATCTCAGTTTAACCATTTTTACCTCCCTAAATAAAATTCATACTCATTTTATAAGGTTTTAAAGATGGTGTCAAGTATTTTTACTTAACAGGATAATTAGAAAATAAAGTCTGATTTTTTAAAACTTTCAAAGAAAATTATTTATGATACTGTTCATGACCAATAATCTTTAAAGCACGATAAATTTGTTCAGCAAGAATGAGACGAAACAATTGATGAGGAAAGGTAATTTTGCCAAAACTTATTCGCGGATAATTCATCTTAAATGCTTGATCATAACCATCAGAAGGACCGATTACTAGTAACAACTTACCAGTTTTTAAATCTTTATTTTTAGCAATTGCCTGAGCAAACTCTTCACTACTAAGCATAGGAGCATCAACATCTAATAAAATAACTTCATAATCAGAAAACTTGTTAATTTTTTCTTGAAGTAAATTAGAATTAACTTCTAAATTAACCTTTGTCTCTGCTTGATAGTTTTCTTTTAATTCAATCACTTCAAAGTTAATTTTCTTTTGAATTTTTGTTTGATAAAAATCAAACAACTGCTGAAACAAACGATTATCAAGTTTACCAAAACACAAAATTTTAATAAACATTAAAAACCAAAAGGTAGGTTACCCTTACCAAAAGCGCCCATACCGCCCTTCTTAAATTGTTTGGTTAACTGTAAAACTTGTTTCTTACCTTTATCAAAATTATTCAAAAGTTCGTTAAGTTCTTTTTCGTTACGACCAGATCCTTTAATAATCCGTTGTTTTCGCGAAATTGATTTTAATAACTTCGGTTCACGACGTTCTTTAATTGTCATCGAATCCATTAAAATAGTAAAAATAACCAATCTTCGTTGCGCTTCTTCGATTTGCTGATCGTTAATCTTACCATTTAAACCAGGAATCATTTTCATAATTCCTGATAAGTTACCAATTTTAGCAGTTTGAGCAAGTTGATTTCGTAAATCTTCTAAGTCATATTGACCCATAAACATTCTTTTCATTGTTTTTTCAATCGAACGTTCATCAATGTTTTCAATTGCCCTTTCAAATAAAGTTTCAATATCACCCATTCCCAAAAGACGGTCAGCCATTCGTTTTGGATAGAAAGGCGATAACGCGTTAAGTTTTTCTCCTTCACCGATGAATTTAATTGGTAACTTAGTCATATAAGCAATTGAAAGCGTGGCTCCCCCGCGAGCATCACCATCTAATTTAGTAATAATTACTCCGCTTAATTTCAAAAGTTCATTAAACGCGTTAGTAACATCAATAATTTCTTGACCAATCATGCCATCAACAACTAACAAAATTTCTGATGGAGACGTAGTTTTTCTTAACTGATTTAATTCATCCATCAATTCCTTGTCGATTTGTAATCGACCAGCCGTATCAAGAATCACCACATCATAATTATTTTCTTCAGCATAAATTAAAGCTTGCTTAGCGGTTTTAACTGGATCTTGTTTACCTTGTTCAAAAACAGGAATGTTTGTTTGTAATCCTAATTCTTTTAATTGATCAATTGCTCCGGGACGATAAATATCCAACCCTACCAACAAAGGTTTCTTACCTTGCTTTTTTGTCAATAAATAAGCAAGTTTATTTGCCGTAGTAGTTTTTCCTGAACCTTGCAATCCAACCATCATAATCACTGATGGTTTGTGGTTTAATTCCAGAGGTTGGTTTTCTTTACCCAAAATCTGTTGCAACTCATCATGAACAACCTTGATTAGTTGTTGTTGAGCATTGACACCTTCTTCAATATAACCTCCAACAACTTTTGCTTGAATTTTGCTAATCAATTCCTTAACTACTTCATTATTCACGTCAGCCTCTAATAAAGCTAACCGAATTTCAGTTAAAGTATCTTTAATATTTTCTTCGTTTAGAGTAGCTTGATTCACTTTCTTCTCTAAACTTTTTTTCATTCTTTTTGCTAAGAAATCACCAAATGCCATTTTTATTTCTCCTTTAAATTATTATTTTGTAGGTTTAAGGTTCAACTTTGAATTGCTGTCACGAGTTTTTTCCCAAACTTTTGCGCTTTAACTGAAGAAATTCCTTCAATCAATAACTCGGTGTTAACACTATAAAAACTCACAACCAATTTCCCGATTTGTTTGTCAGTGATTAATTTAAGATCAGCAATATCTTCCAAACCAATTCTTTTAACCTTACTCCCCAAAGCATTCATCCGACTAACCAAGAAAAGACGAGAAGTTGAACAAGCAACTAGATTTAATTGTCCTTCAACTAAACAAACAATTGCACTAAGCAATTGTTCATGATCAAAAAGATAATTTTCCAATACTTGAAATTCACTTTTTTCACTCAATTCTTGTCCGAGACCATCCACAACAGCAATTTGTTCTTGCAAGTTTTCACCAGTTTGCATTCTTGTTAAAACCACTTTCTTTTATAATTTTAATACATTCTAGTTAATAAAAAAATAAAGCAGTTTTGCTATTTTATTACTACAGTTTCGCGGTGTTCACGAATCAAGGTTAAAGTAATGTTACCTGGAATAGAAACTTCTTTTAATCTAGTAGAAATCTGGTCAATTAATTCCATCATGTGATAGTCATCAACTTTGACTGGATCAACAAGCACCCGTACTTGTCGACCCGACTGTAGCGCATAACTTTTGACCACTCCAGGAATATTGTTACAAATTTCTTCAATTTCTGTAATTCGTTGCACAAAATCTTCTAATTGCTCATTTCGTGCTCCGGGACGAGTTGCACTAAGAGCATCAGCAATTGCAACAATTGCAGCAATCATGCTTGTTTTGGCAACATCTTCATGATGAGCAGCAATCGTATTCACAACCACTTCATTCTCACCATACTTCCGAGCCACTTCAACCCCTAACTCAACGTGATTTCCTTCTTGTTCAAAATCAAGCGCTTTACCAATATCGTGCAACAATCCACTTCTGATTGCTACGCGTTCATCTAAGCCTAGTTCTGCAGCAATTGCCCCGCTGATTTTCGCCACTTCAATTGAGTGGAGTAAAACATTTTGACTATAACTAGTACGATACTTTAACTTTCCAACTAACTTCACTAGTTGTAAATCCATATCATAAATCCCCAACTCTTCAGTGACTTCACATCCAGTTTGATAAATTAATTCATCAAGTTTTTGAGTTTGGGCAACTAGTTCATTTTCAATTCGCACTGGTTGAATCCGACCATCACTGATAAGTTTTTCCAAGGTTTTAATCGCAATTTCGCGGCGAATCGGGTTAAAACTTGAAATCATGATTAAATCAGGAGTATCATCAATAATCACATCAACTCCCGCATACTGCTCAAAAGTTTTAATGTTCCGCCCGTCTTTACCAATAATTCGACCCTTCATTTGTTCGTCAGGAATCTTGATTGTACTTGTAGTACGAAGTTGCACAAAATCTGTTTTAAACTTTTCTAGAGCATTAATTAGAATATTAACACTCATCTCGTGCGCTTTCTTAGTTGTTTCTAATTCCTTTTGACGTAAATAACGACTAATTTCTTGACTCTTTTGTTCTTTAATTTCCTTAAATAGTTTTGCTTCAGCTTCACTTGCAGTTAAAGTTGCAATTGAGCTTAGATCAGTGATTAAGTTTGTTTTTTTACTCTCGAGCAAGCGAGTTTGCTCGTTTAATTCTAAAGTCTGTTCATTAAGTTCATTTTCTTTAGTCATTAACTCACTTTTTAATTTTTCTAAAGTTTTGCGTTGATAATCAAGAGTAGCTAGTTCTTGGTTTAAAAAACTTCGTAAATCATCATTTTGTTGATTCAACAATTTTTCTTTTTCTTTCAGGGTTTTATACCCTTCCCCTAAAATTTTTTGTCGTTCTTTTTTGGCTGCTTTTTGAGCTAAATCACGACTTTTTTGAGGTGATTTTTTCTTAAGCAAATACCAGATTATCTTTAATGCTACTAGTGTCAAAATAAAAAGAACTAAAAAGACTATAGCAATAATTTTTCATGTCATAAAACTCCTTTAATAAAAAGGAAAGTGTTGATCGTTTAGACCATAAGATTATAGCGGATTTTTAGAAATTTTATTAGGTTTAAAAAATTAATTAATTCCTTGAATAATCAAGGTTTTTTAACTCAAAGAATTATTCAATTGTGATTTTAAGTTTTTTCATCAATTTCAATGAGTATCAGAGTAGTTTTTGATAATAAAAAACTACCTCACTATTATAAATAGTGAGGTAGTTGTTCGTTTTTGACTTACAATTTTGAAACTAAATCGAAGAATAAAACTAACATCTCACTCTGATTAGTGTTTAATAACTATTGTAACTGAACCTATTCTTGTGATCCTGATAACGCTGAAATAATAATTTCTAATTCTCCAGTGTATTTAGTAGAATCTGTTTTTGCGACAATAACTAATTTTCCAGCAGCTTCAGTTGTAGGAGCAACAAAATTTTCTTCGCCTTCTTTAACTTGAACTTGATCTTCTAAGTCTTTGTTAGCATCAATTGCTAAGAAAGCGTTAAGAGCATCTGCAGCAGTCATTTCTTCTGAACCAGTAATTGTTTTATCCAATCCTTGCACAGAACCTAGGTCAATAGTATCAGCTTTGTAATCAATAGTAATTGTTAACTCTCCAGTGTATTTAGTAGAATCTGTTTTTGCGATAATAACTAATTTTCCAGCAGCTTCAGTTGTAGGAGCAACAAAATTTTCTTCGCCTTCTTTAACTTGAACTTGATCTTCTAAGTCTTTGTTAGCAGCAATTGCTAAGAAAGCGTTAAGAGCAGTTGCAGCAGTCATTTCTTCTGAACCAGTAATTGTTTTATCCAATCCTTGCACAGAACCTAATTCAATTGTCTCAGGAACCGGGTTTTTATTTCCATCTCCACAAGCAACCACAGTTGCAGTACTAGTAGCAGTTAACCCAACTGCTCCCAAAATTGTTAATAATTTTCTCATTATATTTTCCTCCTATAACGATGTTTCTTAAATTTAATTTGGTAATCGTGTCTGTCAAAAAATTCTTCCAGATATTCTCTAAAACAAACAAAATCACAAACTAACTTCATCTACTTTGATTAAACCATAAAAATAAAGCAATAAAACTAACAAATTAAAATAATTGCTTCAAGTGATTTTCTTAACTTTCATTTAATTGCTTACTTGGTTTAAAAGTTCGCTAATTTGCTGAATAATCGAAGTTTTTTGCTCCAAATGACTATTTAATCATTCTTTCAAGTTTTCTTTACCCTGACCAATTTTTTCTTTTTGATAAGAATATCAAACCCCAGATTTTTGAATAATTTCATATGTAGTGGCCAAATCAATTAATTCACTATCACCATCAATACCTTTATTATAGTTAATGGTGATGATTGCGGTTTTAAAAGGTGGGGCAACCTTGTTTTTTACAATCTTAATCTTAACTTTATTACCAATCGCTTCACCATTCTTTAATAAAATCTCACCTTTTCTTGTTTCAATTCGTAAAGATGAATAAAATCGCAACGCTCTTCCTCCTGAAGTAACTTCAGGATTACCAAACACAACCCCAACCTTCTCACGAATTTGATTGATAAAAATTACTGTGGTATTGGTTTTAGCAATCGTCCCATTAACCTTGCGTAACGCTTTAGACATCATTCGTGCTTGTAAACCAATCGATTGGTCACCCATTTCCCCTTCAAATTCACTTTTAGGTACCAAAGCAGCCACACTGTCTAAAACAATTAAATCAATTTGGTTGGATTTAACTAACATTTCTAAAATATCTAAAGCTTGTTCACCATATTCTGGTTGACTGACCAAAAGATTATCAATATCCACCCCAATCTTTTGCGCATAACGCGGATCAAGAGCGTGTTCAGCATCAATAAATGCTGCTATTCCGTTGCTTTTTTGACACTCGGCAATCGCATGCAATCCCAGAGTTGTTTTACCACTAGATTCGGGACCATAAATTTCAGTAATTCTTCTTTTAGGATATCCCCCAATTCCAATAATGTTATTCAACAATAATGATCCTGAAGAAATTGCTTCATTATGATTTTTTAAATCACTTTCACCAAGTTTAATAATCGTGCCTTTGCCAAAAGTTTTTTCTAAATCTTTCAACAAAACTCTTAGTTTTTCATCATCTCAAATTGTGGCGGAATTATCAACTTCTTTTTTACTCATTTGACTTAGAACCTCAGTTTTTTCTACTTTGTTTTCGATTTTTAAATTTTCCATTTTTCTCTCCCCCGAAGAATAAGGAAAAATTAGGTTAAAAGTTCTAAAATTTTATTCAATGCAAAGATGATTGCTGCGATTTTAAAGGTTTCACGATTAACATCAGGAGTATCAGGAAGTGAAAACGGGTAAACAAAAGTTTGATTATGATAATAAAAACCAATAAAACTAAAAAACGGTGGTTGATTTTCACTCACATTTCGATCAGCATTACCACTAAAGCCAACACAAAGATCAACTTCTAATATTTTAGCTCCATGAAGGACCATTTCTTGAACACAGGCTGTAGAAATTGCTCCTTTTTTAGCAAGAATAACAGGATTAACTTGCAAAAGTTTGACTTTAACTTCATTAGTGTAAGAAACAATCGCTCCGTTAAAAACCTGACTTGATCCTGGAATATTAGTCAAAGCATTAGCAAAACCGCCTCCAGTAAATGATTCACAAGCACCAATCTTGATTCCTTGAGACGAACAAACTTCAATTACTTGTCTTGCTTTAACTTGAAGTTCTGCATTCATCAAATCAATCCTTACCTTATTCTTACCTTTTTTAAACCTTTAATGAATTCAACGAATTAAAAACTTAAAAAAGATAATGAGATTTACATAACCCACGTTCTGTTCTAATTGCTTAGCTTAACTATCTATCTATAACTAATGTTATCCACTTGTTGATTCGGCTTCTCTCTAAGTGATTCCTCTACCAAAATTTGAGTTTCTTACTTGTGGGGTTTACCGCGTTCCAGGTCAAAGGTTTCCCTTTTGCTCGTCTCTGTGGCACTTTCAAGACTAGATCATGGTAATAAATTACTTTAGATCATCATCTGCCATCTATTTTCATAGTCTAACTTTATGGTTTCAGTTAGCACAAACCCTACAACCAATCACAGGTTGTGTAAGCGTGGAGTTTCCTCTGTATTATTTTGCAAATACAGCAGTTAAGTTCAATCTCTTTTTAATTTTATCTAATAATTAGAAGAAATTAAAGGAATTCAGAAAAGAGTTTTCTAAGAAAAGATCAGCAGTCATTTTATTTAAAATTTAAGGCAGAATAAAGTTTTTAATTGTTAAAATTTTTGGGGTTTTTCCTGGTTTAGCAAAATTAAAACTAACATCAATTGGAGTATTAATTGGCTCTGGAGCACTGAAAATAAAGGTAAAATCAAAACTTAAATCATTGAAATCCAATGATGCTTTGATAGTAGGAAGAGTGGTTGATCAATGCTCAAAAAAATCCTGTTTTGACAACCCCAAACTTCGTGCTTCAAGTGCAGTTAGGGTAAGTTTTGCCATCGGTTCAGTATTTGATCTATCAATTGTCAATTCATCACCCTGGTGAGTAACTTCTGAAGCAAGGTCTAAATAGAGGTCTTTGATTATTAATTGTTTTGAAGAATAACTAGGATAACCAAAGTCAAAAACAACCGTTGTTGGCTTGTTCATAACTTCTAGTAGGGTTAAAATTAACCCTATACTACCATCATCATTGAAGGATGATGGCGATACTTCAGTCATCACTTGTGGACTGGTTTCAGAAAGATAAGTTGTCAAAAAATTAGAAGTGGGAGTAATTTTTAAACTCTTAGCTTCAGCAGCACTTAAAGTTAAAATAGCAGATTGTTTATCAGCAGAAATTTTCACATCAGTTGAAACCTTGTCAATTATTATTTCACCATCATAATCAAGGTTCAAATCACCAACCAATAAACGAGCAAGCGGTTCATCATCTTTATTTACTTCAAAGACAAGATTACTTGAAACGCTCATCTTTTGAGAACTAGTTAAAGTAATTTTTACACTACCATTTTCTTGTCAAAGAAGATCGGCAATAATCTCAGTTCCATTCTTTAAGGCAGTAGTCAATTGATGATCACGTGGTCAATTAATTCCTTGAGAAATAATCCCATTAGAATCAAATTGAGTTAATTTTAAACTCAAGGCTTCACTGAAAGTTAAATCAAAAGTTGCTGATTGGTGATCAGTCTTCAGGGTTGAATATTTTTGTAGAGTCACTGGATCAGTCCGAATAAAATTCAGATTTAAACCAGTAACTATCAAGGTCGATTTAGATTTTTGGGTTTTATCTAAAGTAAGCATAAGATTTTCAGAGTGACGCATTGCTTTATTTGTATTAAAGATTATTTCTACTTGACCAGTTCGTGTTTTAAGTTTTAAAGTAGCATTAATCAAGGTTTGGTTAACTCCTACTACTCACTCAAAATGATCGATTCAGTTATCACCATAACTCACTAAACCATGATCATCAACTTGAAGTAATTTTAGACTTAATGCCTCGCTTCGAACTAAAGTTAAGGTTGCAAACTCATGATTGTCATCAATATTGGCTGCTTTAACTATTTCAACTTCAGGATAATAATCCAAATACAAATCTTGAATAGTTAAAGTTCGTTTGTTCTTAAAAGTAAAAACAACATCAACAGCACTTTGCATTGGGTTATCAGCAAAAATCATTACTGTAACCTCTCCATTGCTTTGATTCAAAACAAAAGTAGCACTAAGAACTATTGCGTTATTATTAACACTCAAACTATCAACTCAATTATCATCATTTTTGACATAAACTTGCGAATCAAGCGATTGAATTAACTTTAAACTTAATGCCTCACTTTGAGTTATAGTTAAGGTTGCAGATTGATGAGTTGAACTTAAAGTTAAATCAACGTCGTTTTTAACAATATCAATCGTATCAACAACTTGTTTTATTGAACTTCCACAAGCAACCACACTAGTTGTGGTCATGACTAATCCAATAGTAGTTAAAATCATTAAAAATTTCTTCATTTAATTTTTCCTTACAAAATCTAATTGATATTAATCATTAGGATATAATCACCAAACAAAAAAACAATAACACTTCCAGCATTCATTGGTTGATTACTAGTTAATTTAATTGTTCCAGTTCCATCCGCACTCAAGTCAATCTGGGCTTGAACACTTGTACCATTATCAAGAGTTGTAGTTAGTGCACCATTAGTTGGGTAGGGATAGTTTTTGCCAAATTGGTAGTGACCACTATCACCCAGTTTCATTAGTCCCAAAGCAATTGTTTCAGAAGCGTTTAGTTTCAGTGTTGCTGATTGGTGATCAGCTCCTAAAATTGCACTTTTTCTTATTATTTGTCGAGAAATAAAATCTAAATTTAAATTAGCAATGCTTAATTTAGCATTACCATCGCCAAAAACAAAAGTTACCTCTGGGACAGTTATTGCTTTATCAGCTTTTAAAACCACCATAACAATTCCACTTTCAAGGTTAGGAGTAAAGGTTGCAATAATGTTTGTACCATTTACCACAACTGCCTGATCAGATGCAGGTAAATTAATTCCGTTAACGTATTTGTTTTCACTTTCTTGAACTACTAATTCAAGTTTTAACGCTTCGACCTGATTTAACTTCAAAGTTGCTGATTGGTGATCAGGAGCAAGAACTAAATCATCAGCAGTTTTATTAACAGTTTCTGCTTGGATTATTTTATTATTTCCGCAAGCAATTACACTAATTGCAGCAGTTGATGCTAACCCCACTGCTGCTAGAATCGATAAGATTTTTTTCATGGATTTATTTTTTCCTTTATAAAATAAGTTTTAAATTGATACTATCACTCATTATAACCATAATTAAATTAGTTAGAAATTTTTTTTATAAGAAAAAAACCAGACAATTTGTCTGGTTTAAAACTATTAACTTAACTTGTAAATAGTACTAATTATTAGTTGGAGTGTCGATTGTTAGAAGTACTTGAACAGTTCCGTTTTCGAAGTTAGGAGTGAAAGTAGCAGTAATCGTTGATTCACCGATTTTGGTAGTCAAAGGACCATTAGGTAGTTTGTCACCAG
>Ga0153942_1000019_pt1 | contig 80640 bp, 86 predicted proteins | sample TSNJ026MetaG_FD_104731 | JGI IMG/M metagenome (GOLD analysis project Ga0153942, IMG submission 104731) | Attine ant fungus gardens microbial communities from New Jersey, USA - TSNJ026 MetaG | ecosystem: Host-associated > Fungi > Mycelium > Unclassified | place: USA: New Jersey, Brendan T. Byrne... | reverse complement strand
AACTCCTTCCAGTAGCACTGACATCATATCTCTCATAACTGAATTGACATCTGCACCATCTTTGACTTGGACTTCATTATTCTTCAAATAGTCCTTCATCATTTCCCGCATTGCTTGTTTCTGTGGTGATTCGTTTCTTGTTCTCTTTGACATAATAAAACCTCCAAACTAATGTGATTTTATCTTACATCAGTTTGGAGATTTACACAATCTTTGAAGGTCTCCCGATAAATTAAAACCGGCTCAAAAAGTTCCGCTAATTTTTCATTCACATTCCATTCTGCTTATATTAAAATCACAACCCATCAATTTAGGGCTGTCGTTACTACAACATTTACATTCCACTCTGCTTATATTAAAACTGGGCGTGGCGTCCAACCACTCCGATGTCATGCACATTCACATTCCACTCTGCTTATATTAAAACCAAACGCGCGCCCGTACGCCGTCGAAGTGTCATAGTATTCACATTCCACTCTGCTTATATTAAAACAGTTGCCCAGAGCCCTTTGTCCGGATCCCTTCCCAAATTCACATTCCACTCTGCTTATATTAAAACCACTCCCATTAGGTTTCTCCGGCGTGAACTTAGCAGATTCACATTCCACTCTGCTTATATTAAAACCAAGAACGGCGGTTGATACACGTTCTATGTCTTCCATTCACATTCCACTCTGCTTATATTAAAACGTCAAGTAATACGCCCTTGAATATTTTTCGATAGAATTCACATTCCACTCTGCTTATATTAAAACTTTGTCAGGAGCCACTCGTAGAGGGGTATGGGCTTCATTCACATTCCACTCTGCTTATATTAAAACGGATCATATGTTAAGGGAATTCAAGTGTCCTCACTGATTCACATTCCACTCTGCTTATATTAAAACCAATCTCCTTGACAGGCTCTTTAGCATATTATATCAATTCACATTCCACTCTGCTTATATTAAAACGATCTTGACGGGATGGATGAAGAGGATGCTATAGAAATTCACATTCCACTCTGCTTATATTAAAACACATCACAGACCTTCAATTATCTTCAATTGGGTGCATTCACATTCCACTCTGCTTATATTAAAACCCAGTTGCCTTACTGGACTTCCCTTTATACTATTTAATTCACATTCCACTCTGCTTATATTAAAACAGAGATAACCTTACCGTCACGCTTCCCGATGTCGAAATTCACATTCCACTCTGCTTATATTAAAACTCGACGTCGTCGATCATGTAGATCAGCGGCAGGAGGATTCACATTCCACTCTGCTTATATTAAAACGCGGGCAAGGATTTGCACCTTGCATGGACTTCTATATTCACATTCCACTCTGCTTATATTAAAACTTAACCAATTGCGCATTTGGACACGCAGCCAATCCATATTCACATTCCACTCTGCTTATATTAAAACACACCGCTCTTTCTGCATATGATAATGGACTAGGCAATTTACATTCCACTCTGCTTATATTAAAACCCTGTCTATAAAATCATTGCAACTGTAAAGTACAGAGAACTATTTCTGTCTATCAAGTCAAAAACATTTTTGTCCTAACAAATAGCAATTGCATTTTTTCTTCAGACCCACATTATATCAATTTCTCCAGTAGCTGTCGCTCCCATGTGATTTCCACATCATCAGACATCGACAGTTTCCAGCAATGTATCATCAAAAAAAGTTCGATGTCTTTTCATCCTCCTTTCCCCAAAATTCTTTTTTCAACCATCGTTCTTCTCTGCTTTTAAAAATAATGATAGAATCTTTATTTTTTCTAATATGCCTATTTAGCTCCAGTTTCATTTGTTGTAGCAAGGCTGGAGATATATCTCCTTCAAAAACAGATTTTTGAACATGAGTCAAATACTTTTTACATATCTTAAAAATATTTCTTGAAGCTTTAGCACCATTATCATCAACTTCTACATCATAAATAAGCACAACATACATATTCACCACCAAATTTTAAATCCTTCATATTTTTTATCCCCTAACAGATGCTTAATTATTTTATAGCACTCCAAGCGCATTAAATGCCGATATGACACACTTCTTCCAAGCTCTTTATGTTTAATTGTCCGACTAAGATATGTATCATATTCTTTCAATACTCTTTTTCTTCCGTTATCTTTCAAATAATAGTAATTTGAATTCTGTTCAAAATCTTTTTCAGTAATCATATTTCTGTTCAACATTGAAAAAATCAATCGATCAGTAATTAACGGTTTAAATACTTCCGCTATATCCAACGAAAGCGAAAATCTCCTTTCTCCGGGACTGTGTAAAAAGCTTACTGTCGGATTCAATTGGGTAACATAGATTTCACTAAGACAACTAGTGTAAACCAGCGAATTCACGAAAGAAATCAATGTATTAACCATATTATCAGGAGGTCTTTTGACACGTTTTTCAAAATCCACTTCCTGATTAATAATTTTTGTCCAACAATCATAATACGTTTTTCTTATACTTCCCTCTACTCCCATCAGCGAATTGATATTCTCTGTACGATCGATTGCTTTACGTAATCCTTTTATCTCAGTAATAAAGCTTTCAAGGTCGCGATCACGTTCGTTGTAATATCGTATATTTCTCAAAATATTGTAACTAGATGAATCAATAAAAGCTTTTGCAATTTCAAGTCGTCGCTTTTCATTAGAATAGCACAATACTTGTTCGATCATCAATTTCCCCGACACATTCGTTTCTTTAGGATAAAAGCTTCCAGTATAAAATCCATAATAATTAAAAACATGTATTGGAATAGACAGCTGTCCTGCGTAATTCAATGTTTTAGTATTTAGAGACACTTCTCCAAACAGGTAAATATCTCTAGTCAGATTTACTTTTATATCCTTGAAATTCCCATCTGGTGCCGTCATCCTAAGAACATTATCTTTACGTTTCAGCTCACCATTGAAGAATAAATAAAAACTTTCAGACATAATTTCCCTCCCTAAATATAACAAAACTCATAATATGCACACGCTTTGCATATTTTCGAGCTGATAACGGGCGGACTTGACTCCTTGTTTGAAATATCTTCGATATCTTTTAGTATCTCAATTATTTTTTCCGAATCACTTTCTTCAAGGTAAACGTCTTCCCTTTGTTTAATCTTTGGATAGTCTAGTATTCCTTTTTCAATCGAAATACCTCGTTGTTTTAAAAAATAAAGATAATATTTTACCTGCCACACAGAAGCCTCTTCTATGCTTCTGCTTTTTTTAACTTCATGCAATATCTTCCAATCCTTAATAAAGTCAATATTCACTGTTTCATCAATTAGAATATGCTTATCCTCTCTCCCATAACTGCTTTCATCCAATAATTTTCCAAGCAATACATTATCATCTTCACTTTCTAATGTAATATGATTCACAAAATACCATAGTTTTCGATGGCAAACAAAATAATAATAAAACATCGTTCCTGTGATGCGCAACTTTTCACCTCCATTTTAAACCCTCAAAACATCCTATTTTCCACATCTTGAAACTCTTTATTTTTCGTCTTATCAAAATCTATTCCAGCTTCACTGCTGTAGGCAGCATCAATCACTATTATTTCAAAATTCTTATCGATTTTAATATTACAATGCATTGTCTTTTCAGCAAGTCTGCTATGTACCGGAACCATAAAATCCCTAATGACTTCTCGTGCTTTCACTTTTTCATTTAAGTTTGCTTTTGCATCTCTAAGCGTTTCGATATTCTTTTGAATTTCTTCTTTGTGCAGCTGGTATACAGATAACGGAATAGCAGAAACCTGATTGATATCACGAAACCGTTTCGTAACATCTTGCTTTGAATACACATATTCTGTCAGGTCTTTTAAATAACTTAATGCCTTCTCTATTTTTGTGTAGTAATTAGTTTTTGACAACTTCTCTGTGGAATACAGGCTTTCTATCATTTTCACCTTGCGTTCTTCACTTATTTTCCCTTCAAAATTCAGCGATTCTCTTGATAGCTCATGGATTTCCGGTTCAATAACAGATTTTATACCGATACCGCTACACTTCTCAGTAAATACAAAGCAATTATAATCCACATCTAATAGTCGATGTCTATAGCATCGCCCCATTCTTTGAAATAGTCCATTCAGGTCTGATAGTTCGGTAAAAAGCATGTCAAAGTCAATATCTAAAGAAGCTTCCACAATCTGAGTGCTGACCCATATCTCACATACAGTACTATCTTTCTTCCCTGCCACGGTAATGTTACTCTCTTTTTCGCTTCGATCGCTTCTAATAAACCCACTATGCAATAAATAAATTCCTGATTTTCCGAGGCTCTCTAGTTCCCTTTTGAGCTTATGATATACCGATTTTGCCCTCTTAATAGTGTTGCAAATAATAAGTATCTTATTACCGGTAAAAGCTTCTGCCATTTGAGTAATACTTGCGGTCGAATCAATTGGCACTTTCATCAACTTAAAACTATGGCGTATCATATCATTTGTAAACACTGCTGGAGGAGGAGGGTTTAGCCCTTTTTCCTTCATAAAATCCAGAATTATCCCTGGCAGGGTAGCTGTTAAAATTGCATATTTCCCCCCTAATTTTGTAATAAAATACAGCCCACTAATCAAATATGCAACAAGATCGGAGGAATACATCTGAATTTCATCAATAATCAGCTTAGAATAAGAAAGTGTAGCCAGTTTTAACTCAAATCCCTTATAGAAATATACAAAATCAAAAATCTGATCCAAGGTACATATCGTCAACGGGAGTGACAACTGCTTTGTGCTGGTATAATAATATTGCAATTGAGAGTCAGATTTCTTATCTTCATGCTCCTCGTCTTGAAATACTTCTTCATTTTCAGAATATATCTTTAATGTGTCGGAGTGAAGGAGACCTACCTTGTCTGTCAGTTTTCCACCAATAACCTCCTCCTTAATACGATTATATATTGCGTTAATTGCACTTTTTAGAGGGAGTGTAAAAAAACCTTTATGATTTCCCAACCAGAGTAACCCTGCCTCCGTCTTTCCCATTCCCGTCTGGGCAATTACAATGACATTTTCTTCCCGATGCTGCAACATATATTCTTGCAAAGGATTCCAGCCACTGCTTAATTTCTCTTTTTTCCAGCCCTCTAATAGCTTATCCATTGAAGATTCAAGAAAATCATTCTGATATTCGACTGAAATCTCTGCACTTGCCGCATAATCCAGTCTGTTCAAAAGTCCTTTTATCATAATATACTTGTAAAAATGCTCTGCATCTACATCCATATAAACCCTTCGTCCGGGTGTAAAAAAAGTTTGGTCAAATCTAGGCGTAAAATATCTGGTCGGCAACTGGGAATATTCAAAGCTCTTAAAAACCTCTGATAGTTTTTCAGTTTCAGCATAAATATCCTCTAACTGGAAATTCATATTCCTTTCATGATGATATGCAATCGAAAGGAATAAAACTTCAATATCGGTATCGCTATACCCTTTTTCACTCAAATAAAAAATATCAATAAAGGCCAAACTCAACAAACCATGAGGGAGACCCGTATTACGTTTCTTTCCATTAACCGCTGCTTGAAATTCCTCATTCATTTTACCTAAGTCATGGTAAATACAAGCCAACAAGAGCATATCCCAGTCTATTTTTAACTCTGGATATAACTCTTTTAGGAGCCTAAAGTTCCGAACTAAATCATCCGTATGTTCTTGAATATCTTTTTTTATAGGTCTTGTTTTGGCAATAAACCTTTTATCCATTAACCTCTCCTCGTATTACTCATATATCCTATGTAACCACCCCCATCAGGCTAGAAAAACAAATCTATCCTGTTCATCTTTATAGAAAGTTTTATTCCATTTCATGGTGACATTGCGAGAATATAGCACATCTACAGTTTTCCATTTTCTAAAAATCTTAGGAGTTTTAGCTGTTCCATAATTAGCTAATTCATAATTTTTATTTAGTTTATAACGAGTCCCAGAATATTCTACCTCACCGGTAGCATCATTCACCCTTACATGAGTATTCAAATAATGAACTGGTATATATGCACCATATTTATCAGAAAGACCTTCTCCAGCGCTTTGATTTTCCTGTCTGATTTCCACTATCTTGACCTCTTCTATTGTAAGCAAATCTTCACGTCTCCCCAACGAAGGAAATTCATACGGCATCAAAAAGCTCTCATATATTTCCCGTAACAAGCTTTGGTCTTCCGGAACAATATGAAGCATTAGTTCAACATCAACTAAAAGCTCAGCAGTAGCAACACCTCTAGAAACACCCAACCCATTGACATTCAATTGATGCCGCTCGCGATCGTAAGACATACCATTTTTAAATTCGTATCTTGTAAAAAGATCATTGACCTTTGAAAAATATTTTCCCTGAACACTAATTAACATCGGGTGATATTCCGTATATCTGCACATATTATGCACCATACCGATAACTGTTGAATACGGCGGCAGTGGATAGGTTTCTTTTAGCTGAAAGCTAGTCGGTTTCTTATAGTTAACCATATCCTGCGTAAGCTTAAGTCTAATTCCCTTCATAGTACGCATCCACCTCTTTTTTTAACATCGAAAAGAATTCCGGTACACTTGTTGCGCTTAAAACTTCCTTCACTTCATTTGTATTATCAAAACAACCGTCAATAATCCCTACATGTGTATGCTCCTTTATATTATCATACATAACTCCATTTATTGCATTGATCATAATACAATTGTTTTGTATGGAAACTACATTCTGAAACACAGGATTTTTCACGTCATAGAGACCGCCAATTACAAACAATGGTTTTAAATCTTCTCGTCTTCCTCTGATATCTCTGTATAGTAATGCGATTGTATCCAATAATTTATTGATACGCCTTGCTTTTTCCTCATTTCCAATATCTATATTAGATTCTTCATCAATACCTATCTGGTCAAGATCAGCTGCTATAGTATACCGATAATACGATCTATGGATTTCCGCTTGGGCAATGTTCATATTACTTTTTATTTTATCAGCCTGACCTTTATTCGTTAAAAAGTCCATGTCTCCCTTGAAATTTTCAAGTGAAATCGCATTGGAGAGCCTCACTTTTGCACTTCGCTTCTTCCCATCAGTTTTCTTTTCAGTCTTAAGGTAGCCAAAGAAATCAAGTTCAGGATATTTGTCAATCATCGCATCTTTACTAAATTGAATCACCTTTTTGTCTCCACTGCCTTCCGCCACAACTGGCGCTTCTGCCTCACCAAGCTGCTCCGCAATATTATATCTAATGGCTTGCCTTGATATGTAAGTGTACTGCTCGCCTTTATTCCTAGATATTTTTTTTAATGAAGCGACGTTTCCAACACTTTCTCCGTAATTTGCGCTTTCTGCCTGAAAAATAATAGTCATGGTTAATCCTTTTGTTTTCAAATTGTTCATGATGAATCTCTCCTTTTCTAGTTCTCGCCCTTTTTTTCTAAATCATCTTCGTTATTCTGTTTTTCACCGTCGATAAAGCTGGCTACAAAAGCATAGCCAATACTACGGAATACCTCGTCACCTTCTCTCAAAGTTTCAGAAATAATAGACGGCACTTCTTTGCCTACATACAAATAACAATTTAATACTAAATCCATAAACATATTAACATTTGCTGTTTTTAATGCATTCAGCAGTCTATAGCTGATTCCAGAAATCTTTTTCGAATTAGGATCTTTTCTCAAATAAGCTTTCCTAAGATGAAATCCCGCTGCTCTGGCTTCTTTTAAGTAGTTACGTTCTTTATCCATATCTGCTATTCCTCCTAAATTTCTAATAAGTCGAGTATTTATTTTTAACATATTTAAAATATGCCCTAAGTGGAAAAAACAATCATTTGGTGAAGAAATCTTATAGTGTAGAAGCTTATTGATCAATAAAAACAGATTCTGATTGTTAAAAATGGAATTTACTACCTGCTCATAGATACTATGAATTTCCTTTCCCTCTTTATACTGCGTCTTCATCAGTCCTGTGATCTCTTTGTCGAACTCATCAATTAAGTTAATTGTCATTTCAGGCAATAAGCTAAATCTATATTTACTATTTTCGTAGTTAATAATCTGCACGTCAGCTAGCTCATATTTTGCCTTTTTAATCTGTTGCTCCTTCAAAGCATTAACTAAAACTGAATAAATCTGCTGCGGAAAATATTCATTACTGTCATTTTCTAGAATTTCTGTCTTAATTCTACGATTGACTTTTATATTATACGGTATATTAACATTAGCATTTATATATACCCCTCTATCTCCCACATAAACTAACCCTGCCGGAAGGCAAGAGTAAACTAGCTTGCATACCGGACATACCGCAACATCATTTTGAAAATCCCAAACATGAGATGATTTTCGGTCCACATCAAAGCCTAATTGATTTACAAAGCTCAACCCATTGCTTAAATCTTTGGTGGGCTCTCCACAGGAAAAGCATCGGCATTTGTATTTGGTCTTGTCAGCTCGTGCATATTTAATTGCAGGATCCGTGAAATGTATCTTATAGTCTTCATAAACATCTTTTATCTTTGTTTGTTTATTTAAAAAACTCACACCATTCCAGCCATTATTCACAACATTATATATGACGTTCTTTGCTCTTATGTAACGCTTTCCCTTTTCGCTTCTACAATACTCAATAATCTCCTCTAAAATTTTAAATTGCTCTTCTACTTCTGTAATAATTCGGTTTTTCTCTTCTGCAAAAACCAAATCAGACTTTGGTTCTTTTATTTTTTGAAGATCTCTTCCCAGTTTCTCTATGTGATCTTTATTTCCTATCAATTCATATGCAGCTTTAAAGCTATTGCTTGCAAGATATTTTTTAACAGTATCCTTGATATATTTATTAATATTTTCCAATTTCTTCAAATTGAAAGAATCATATTGACTCTTTCGGAAATCCTCAATCGTATTTTTGTAACTGACAATCCGGTACCATGGGAGCGTTTTTTCGTAAGTACTCGTAAAATAGTGAAAGTATTTTTCCTCAAAATCATTGAGACAATCCAAAGAAATTTCAGCCTCATGATTGTCAATACTAAAATTCTCTTCTCCAACAATATTTATAAAACCTGTTACTGCCGCATTCCATGTCCAGTCCCCCAAAGATAGTTTAATCAAATTATTCTCCATATGTTCATTAACTCCAATCCGGTATTTTATATCAACTCCAGATAACCAAAAATTAAAGAGCGTTTACTACCTATTCCGCGTTGGTACAAGTACTCAAGCAGATATTGTTCTCCTTCCAAACTAAAGGTTCCAAGTGAACATGCAATTTTCAATTCGTACGATTGAACAATTACCTTCTTCATTTTTATAAACTCGATTTGGAGCGAGTCAATATCATAACTAATATCCCTGTCAAATTTACCTTCAAGCTCACTTTTGAGATTCCTTTTCAAAATATCTGCGGCTTTTTCATCTTCAAATGTATAAAACCAATCTTTCCCTGTCTCAGAATTATGATCCCTAATGACAATGGGAGACAGCGTATTGAACATTGCCCGCCTCTGAGTGATCACCTTTTCTTTTTCACTGTGCGCACTAACCATTCTGACAGCATTATCATCTGCTAGCTTGTACCATACAAATTTTTGACTACATAAAGCGTTGTAAAGCTGTATCCCAACATATGCATCAGGTGTCGAAATATTCAAGACCATTTTCTTACTCCTGACATATATGCTGTCCTTGCAAAACTGTGTTTCAGGAATGAAATAAACTGCCATGGCAAAATCCTTACTCTCATTTTTACCTATTCCATAACAGTCTTCATAAAAATCTGAATCACTTTTTTCTATACAAAATTTGAGATATGAAATAACCTTTCTACGATAATCAATGGGGAGCTTTTCGTTTTCCAACTCAAGCGTAAAATGCAGTCGCACTTCCTCACCTTCCTTTCTTTCGGATAATAGATATTTAATTAAATTCTATATCATATTTTACATTCCCTGTTTAGTATACACTTGATTTTAATGCTTTTTGTCATTAAAATCAAGTTATTTTACTATTACAGGCTATTATTATTTTTAGCTCCTACTTTGACTCCCCTCCCCACAAAAAAAAGATGCTGCCACATTAATTTCTAATGCAACAACACCTTATCAAATAGTTAAGCTCTCTTTCTTTTCCTGTGTATAATCCACACAGCTATCAGCAGAGTAAGCGATATGAAGATCACACTGATCCAGATTATAATACTGCTCTCATCCCCAGTAGTAACAGCGCCTAAGGAGGTCTGACCTGCTTTTCTCTGTTCCGGCGTCTGCTCTTTTGTAGCGACAACTGTCCATTGAGCATAAAGAGTAATATTATCGTTCAATACCAGCGAATCTCCCGGGGCACATGCAATTCCACTTCCATCTGCATTCGTATTCCAGCCAGTAAAACTATATCCGGCACGACTGATGCCTGCCTCAGTTGCTGATAATACAGTATCAGACTCACCGGAAGGAACATCCGCTCCCACACAACTGCCTGCCCCACCATTTGCAGCATACATAATACAACAATAGATTTCATCGCTGGAAGCTGCAGCTACATACCCGCCAATATTAATCGAGCCTTCTTCAGCATAAGCAACCATTCCCGTAGAAAGGGGCAATAAAACAACCAGCGTAGTGACTAAGATTGAGGCCGCAATAGCCAAACGTTTTCTCAATTGACCTCTCTCCTTCCTTTTTTGCTAAAATTTCGCATACTCAGACTTAAATCCCTATTTATCGATCCATAGCAAAGCCTATTGTCATAGTATAAGTAGGCGCATATGAGGTACTAGAAAGCCAAGCATTATACTTACCAGTAAAGCCAAAGGTCCAGCTACCAGGGGTCAGCTTCTCTTTATAGGCTGTTGTTCCTGAGTACCCATTGTTAATATTCTTATTCTCTAACGGTGCTTTTGCTAAATTGCCTGTTAGGTATAGTTCTAAGTTTTTAGCAATTGATTCGGCAGCCTTATTAGTTAGAATGATTTTTTTGAGTGTAACATTATACGCAGAGCCTTTAGATAGATTCTGAATTGTATTAGGAGCTACATTATTATTGTTATTGGGGTTATTCCATACCTCACGGTTGCTTGCATCTGTCACATACCAATTAACTTGGCTAGGATACTTAACATTGTAAATGCCTTCCTTGATCGAACCGTTAACCTTCACATCACCGCCTTGATCGCCGCCACCTGGACCACCAGGTCCGCCTGGTCCACCAAAGAGATCAATTTCCGTGCCGCCATCGGCTGATTCAGCAAATACAGATATAGATAAAGCAAATAATAGTGTTAATGTAAGTAAAATACTGATAATTTTTTTCATGATAATTTCTCCTCTTCATTTATTAATTTAGTATTGTTATAAGCAAGCTAAACTCAGCTTGATTAAACTCTTCCCCAGGGTTTTCTGGGTCATACGCACGAACAGATGCCGTGGCATAATACTCGCCTTTTTCAAGAACCATTAACAACTTGTCATTATCAATATAGCTATTCGGGGGGATCCCTCCAGAATTATAGATCACTTCACCAGTGTCATCTAATGTGATTTCCACTTCCAAATTGATCGAATTTGTCGCTGGATTTACTATATTTAAACTTCCCTCGCTAGCTCCGTCCTCGAAGACTGGATATGCATCAAGCTGCACAGATATCATCGAGTTGTCCTGTTCCTCCGACGCTTCAGTCTCTTCCGGAAGACCCTCTTTGACATTTGCACCTATAATTACCGGGGAGTTTTCGGTTGTATCTTCAACTGGTGAGAAATACCCCATACTGTTTAAAGCAATGAGTAAAATCAAAATTAATATGATAGGGATCGATCCGACCAAAACCCATTTTTTCACTTTTGAGTTTGGTGTTTTTGTTGGCGAATCCCGATTGTTATTATCATCCAAACATACCACCGCCTTATTTTGATTTAACTATTTGGTAACAAGGGCAAACGTAAACTTAAAAGTAAGTTTTAGATTTCTTGCCCGCTCGTTCAAATAGCCTGCATAGTAACCACCAATTGTAATGTAGCCAGATGCGGCTGCTGCTTGTCCACTAACGTATTTGCCCTTCAATGTACCAAGCACGGTCGCAGATGAATTGCGAGTGATACTGGCAACGCCGTTTGTGAAGCCATTGCCCGCTATGCCTGATGGAGTGACCAGGCTCAAGCTGATATGGTTGCTTCCCTGAGCGCTAGATGCGGCATCTGATATAAATTCAAGTCCCGCACTATCTTCCACAGTCATGCCACCAAACGTTACCTTAAGCGGAAAATCAGATTTGTTCGTGAACGTATAATAACCACTCTTTCCTTCGCCATCAGATTTTACATAAGGATACGTTTCTTCACTTACATAAAAATCCATACCGCCACTTGAAGGATAAGTAACAGAAATCGTGGTGCTTAACTTACGATAAATAAAATATACTATCGTATCATTGTTAACTTTTTTAATTTGTGCCGTGTCGCCTTCTGATAGATTTGCCTTTAGGCTCCCAACACGATAACCAATAATTATATACCCATTAATTTCCGGTATTACTTTTGAATAATCATTATTCCTAGGGACGCCCTCCTTTGTATCCGACCGGCCCGGAATAGTATTGCCGTCCTCAGTCACATACTTTTCAGTTATTGTGCATTTAGAAGGAGCCGAAAATAGCGCAATATTCTGAAAAAGTGTCCAATATGACAAACCAAGTTCATCATCTGTTACAAAATCACATCGCCAGCCCTCTGGTATAATCTCAATATCCACTTCCATTTCCCATTTAGGCTTTATTCCTGTCAACTCATAATTGTCTATCGTTTCTTGGACTTCCTCCATTTTTGTCGGCTGCTGATCGTATGTATAGATAGGGATCTGATCCACAACATCGTTATTGGAGGCTTTATTATTTGAATCCTCGTCCAAGTCACCTTGATTGTTGACAGGCTCTTCTTTCTGTACGGTTTCCCTGGGTTCCTCATTTACATTGGCCTGTAAATCCAGTTCCGCTTCTGTTTGCGCTGTTTTCGTTTGCCCTTCCTCCGTAAGCGCAGCTAAATCCTGCACTACTTCTGTTGGTTCAGGCTCAGCAACCTCTTGACTTTGCGCATTTGCCGCCATGCCCGCTGTGCAGCACACCATGAGGAGCACTAAAAGCATGGCTAGCATTCTTTTTTGATAATTTTTTAGTTTCATAGAATTCATTCCTTCAAAATCTTCAAATTTTAGTCTGGGAACGCTCCTCAATCCACATGGATTCTAAATAAATGTGTATTGCCAACAACCACCCCATTTTCAACATTATATATTATTCTACTCAAACGCTTTAACCCCCTTAGAATAGCATATTTATAAATAAAAAAGGCTGAACCTTTCCAAATTTTAAGGTTCAGTCTTGAGTTTTTTCTTCTCCGTTATTTAATAAAAGTAAAAATGTACCCTTTCCCGCGTTCCGCACTGATATTGATATGGCTGTCCGCATCGACTCCCAGCTTATTCCGCAGCTTTGATATATGCGTCCAGACCGTCCGAACATCATCATTTGGGGTTGAGCCCCAAACCTTCTCATAGATTTCTTTGCTTGGGACCATTTCCCCTTCGCTCTTGACAAGCAGCAGCAGAAGGGCAAATTCCTTGGGGGTCAGACCGACGTCTAGCTCATTCATGCTGGCCCTTCCTGATTCAGTATCTAATTTAAGGGGACCGAAAGCAATAATCCGTCTAGGCGCTTGCTTTTCCATTTGCTGTTCATGCCGCATTTCCCGGCGCAACAGAGAGCTCACCCGCGCAAGCAGCTCCTCCACACGATAGGGTTTTGTCACATAATCATCACCGCCTATCTGCAATCCGCCAACGATGTCCTGATTGGAACGCAAGCCGGAAAGCATGAGAATCGGAGCAGAGGTCTTCTCACGTATCTCTGTGCAAAAATCTAATCCGGAACCATCCGGCAAAAGAATATCTAAAATAATCAGGTGTACTTGGTTCGCCTTTAGACACACTCTCGCTTCGGCAATCGTTTGTGCTGTCAACACCTGAAATCCCTTTCGATTTAAAACTTTTCGATTTAGGATGAGCACTTCCTTGTTATCTTCAACTATTAGTATTGTCTTATTTATCGGTTCCATAGTATCTCCTATATTGTGGGGCTAAGAGGCAGCATTAAACAAATTGTTGTTCCCGCTCCCTCTTCGCTGGTTATTGATATCTCGCCATCATGAGCCTCTGCAATGCTTTTACAAATGTACAGCCCCAAACCAGTTCCGTTGGCCTTGCCATTTGTCATGGCATTAGACATATACCGCTCAAACAAGCGTTCCTGCATCTCAAGCGTCATACCTTCGCCCGTGTCTGCCACTGAAACAACCATTTTGTCCTCCTTGATATGTGCATCAATTGTAATTATACCTTCACATGTGTGTCGGCAGGCATTGGAAATCAGATTGATTAAAAGCTGTAAAATGCGTTCATTATCGCATAAAATTGGCGGCAAATTGGGCTCAACCGTAAGCACAAGTGTATTATTATGATCGTTAAGCATTGGAAAATAGTCTTCCATGATTTGAGTGAGCAATTCCGTCATGGAAACGGGGGCGATCTGTAATGTAAAACGTTCGGTCTCAAGCCTTGTCACATCCAGCAATTGGGCAACCAACCGCTCCATCCGGTCACCCTCATATACGATCCGGCGCATGTGATCCTGAAGTTCCGGAATGTCCAAAGCGTCATCGGTCAGCTCATCTCCTGCCAGCTGCGCATAGCCGCTCATTACCGTGATAGGCATTTGCAATTCGTGGGAAATGTTGCTCAAAAACCGGCTTTTCATGTGATTAAGCTCAATGAGAGATTTTTCTTTTTCTTGCACTAGGGCAAGCTCCATCTCCATTTTAACGCCATCCTTGTATACCCGCACCGTCTCACGCCATAAAATGCCGGTGATCAACAAAAACAAGACAAATCCAGCAATCTCTACAAACCATCCCAACCGCATGGGCTCAAACATCGGGTAAACCCTGTCCATAACCAAAGTGCAGGCAAAGAAGCAGGCGCCCGCAAGCAGCGGTCTTGAATAGTCAACTTTTCTCCACACCGCCCACATGCCGGTTCCAAGCAGCCATATGGCGGTGAGCCATTTATAAAATTCTATAATTGAGCTATATATGTATTTGATCCCCGCCTTATCAATGGAAATAAATGGTTGCAATAGAACGCTTACCAGGACACACGATCCGAAGACAATCAAGGGCATAGAGACCTTCTTAGGTATTTGGCACAACCTGCTCTGTAAAAGGATCATTGCAAAGAAAATCCCGTAATAGCACAAACGTTCAATGACTGACCAACCATCCCAGGTAAGGCCTAATGCCTGAATTAGCGGGTAGCTAATGCTGCCGACAATGCTCAGGCAAAGCAATGTCAGTAGATGAAATGGACGTGTCCGCCAATAGCCGAGCCCTGTCAAAAGACAAAAGACAGCACCCAGTAATGCCGCCGCCGCTGCTGCGCTGTGCACAAGCAGCCGCTGGGTCAGCACCTCTCCGACGGCTTTAGGCGTGCCAAATGCCGGCGGGTAGATCATTCCACTATATAAATGGCTATCATCTGAGACAGATATCAGAATTTCAATGATGTCTTGCGCTTCAAACGTCACCATCCAATTTTCCGGCGCCAGCATCGCAGAATCATCTATATCGCCACCCGAAGCCGCCATTAATGACCCATTGATATAGATCTTCCATTCTGAAAAAATATCAAGCAGTTCTAGGGCATAGTTCCTTAGTTTGTCGTCTGTGATTATAGTAAGCCGGTAGGTTGCGCTCCCATAAGGGCTCTTGTCAGGATCGCCTCTGTCAAATCCGGCATACTGGCCTAAATAAATGTATTCATCGGGAGTATCACTCGGGACATCTTCCGGCGTCAGCAATCTGCCATCATAATACTCCCAACCGTCCACCAGATAATAGCAGGTTGAATCTTCAAATGCTTCCATATCAAGCTCCATAATACCCATCCTGGCAGGGTATGGATTTGCATATTTGTTATCAAAACGATAGGTAAGGGTGCATATTATGATGCCTACTGATATGACTGCTACTAAAACCATGATAAAAGGTACATTCATAAAGTAACGCTTTTTCTCATGCATCAGGTGTTCTCCTTCTTTTGTGCTTTTGCCTGACCACAAAGACGGTTGCTGTCACTAAAGCAGCGGTGGCAAACAACAATACCGGCACCAGCCAACGCCAGTTTTCTTGACGGCTATCTCCATCACCAACAGTTACATCTTCGAGCACACGGTCTCCAATGATAAGATCAGGGATAGCACTTATTCTATAGTGCGTGGTATCTTTAATGATATAATAACCTGCCTTATCAAGTGTGAAGATGAGCAAGCTATCTTCATAACCCTCTGCAAATATTTCTATTTCAGGATCTTTGTAACAATAAATGTTTGCGGCAGAAGCGTTTTCTTCCATGACATATGGCACATAAACAGTAAAGTCATAACCGCTAAATTCGGTGATTTCTGTTTCATTTACAAAGAATTGAATAAGAACGGTTTCCTCATCTGATTTCATAAATACTGTGAATATATCTCCATCGTTAAGAGCCAAATTGCTTATGGCCGCAGTCGGAATAACGACCTTTAGGCCATTCTTAATAAAGGTCAAATAATCCGGATTCACCTTGGTCTGCTGCGCTATCTGCTTACCTGTTAAAACTACAGACGAGACATTACGGTTGGCTGCATTGATCGTCTCACTCTCAGTTTCCGAATACTTGTCTTCTATAGTGGAAATATCATTTGCATCATTTTTATCATCAGGGCTTTCATTTTCACCAGTACTGTCAGGTGTTTTTTCGCCCCCAATGCTACCACTGATTTGTCCACTTTCACCCACCGGTTTTGAATCGGATTCCGGAAGCGGCTCCTGCCCATGCTGATCGCCGCCGTCACGATCTCCACCTACACCGCTACACACAACACCGTCAATTGTATACAGGCTTACAATATTGGATCTCACCCCCGAAACCTCCAGCTGCAGCATGACAGGTGCAGTAATTTCGCCATAGTAAAAGCAGATATTATTCCCCTCCCACTCAATTTGTGGTGAATCGCTGAAATCATACCAGCTTTCCCCGCCGTCGTCGGAACGCCGTAGGATTACGTTCTCATCACCTCGCTCATAGATATCCCAAAAGAAGAGGTATACATGCGCTCCTAACCCTTCATCTTCTCTGAAACGAATATCACTGATGCAGGGCACATGGGGATCCCTTATATCAATGGTAAGCTCAAGAGGAAACCCCTCCTCTAGGCCCAAGCCCTGAAAAGGCGGTAAGAAGCTGCCATATATGACGGTTTCCCCTAAAATGCTTGTATCGACGGTTTCCACTTCCCATACAATCTCAAGTACTTGCTTGATAGCCGAATATCCATCACCGGCACCTAGCAAGAACGTAGAACTGGGTTCAATAAAGCCAATGCTGTCATATTGCTTGACTGGATAGTAAAACCTGTCGCTAACAACGGCAGCGATGCTCCGGCTGATCATTTGTGCGTTCTGAGGCGCAGGGCTGGCGTTGCAAGTATCTAACACGATTTTGTCAGAGCCGGATACAACCGACGCTCCCGTTTGGCTGGCTGACAGCTTACAGTAAAACAGGTTCGCCCCCTGCGGGGCATACACGGCGGTACTGCCACTGCCCTCCACTTCGATTTTAAAGCAATAAGCATCAAGGGGCACATCAAGATAAAGCCCAATGGCTCCCGTTCCATAGGAGCGAATCAGCCCTTCTGTAGCGTAGTAAGTTATGCGTTTGGTGTAGCCGTCATCCTGCCTGATGCGCAGTGCAATGCCGCCGACACCATTCCTTCCGGTGGCCGTTATCTTCTGTTGCTGCGTAAAATCATTCCAGCCCGACTCCCAGAAATATCCATATGCAATTACGCTATGCACATCCAAGACCGGAACCTCCACACCCTCGCCGATGATTTCCAGTTCATTTATCCATATATAGCCTCTGTCAAACACCAACCCATAGGGTCCCGTATCAATGACAATAGGTCCTGTCCTATAGAAACTGACCCCTTTAGTGACGGTAATGTTATCTCCCAATGTTACCCGCCCTCCGGCATCACTATCCTGTTTCTCCTCACACCACTTGATAAGCTCCTCCTCGGTATAAACGATATCTGTCGATTCCACTGTATTCTCCTCAGACATCATATTGTTGTCTGATAAATCAGCTGCAAATACGGCGGTATTGGAAAATAACACGACCAGTATTAGGGCACATATCTTTTTTTTCATCATGATATTTATCAGATTCATAAAGCTCCCCCTTCATTAACAAACGATATTGTTCACGTAATATATAACAGTCTTTCACAGCAATAACCCAAGATACTCTTTCCTATATTTAAAAACTTCATCACCAAGTTGTAATACTCTACTTTATCTAGATTATATATGAATATCAATCATTTTTCAATATTTTTCTTTTGCAGCTATATATCTAGCAAGATATTTCGCACTATTCAAACTCAATTAGTATTCACCTGTCTTGTCACATGTAAATAACTGTGATATACTCTTACAATAAATGGTTAATACCCAAAGCTAATATTAGGAGGAACGTATGAAATCGAAAGTTAATCGTATACAGACACTAAAAAGTGAGAAGGATGCTGTTATTCTCGCCCACTATTACATAAGAGATGAAATCCAAGAAATCGCTGATTATGTGGGGGATTCTTACTATTTAAGTGAGCTCGCAACCCAAGTGAAGGCACAGAATATTGTCCTGTGCGGCGTTAAATTCATGGGTGAGAGTGTCAAGATATTGAACCCAGATAAAACCGTCTTAATGCCGGAGATAAATGCCGACTGCCCGATGGCTCATATGGTGACTCCTGAACGCATTCGTGACGTCAAAGGAAAATATGAAGATCTTGCAGTTGTGTGTTATGTAAACTCGACCGCCAAGATAAAAACTTACGCAGATGTTTGCGTAACCTCCTCCAATGCGTTAAAAATCATACGTGCATTGCCAAATCGGAATATCTTTTTCATTCCTGATGAGCATCTGGGCAGATATATAGCAGGCTTGGTTCCGGAAAAGCATTTTATATTTAATGACGGCTACTGCCATGTCCATGCATCTCTTTCAAAAACAGATATTGAAAAGGTTAAAAAGGCGAGACCGAAAGCTAAATTACTGGCTCATCCCGAGTGCAAGCTGGAAGTATTAGCGTATGCCGATTACATCGGAAGTACTTCAGGAATTATTGAGTATGCCTCCAAAAGCAATGCGCAGGAATTTATTGTCGCTACGGAAATAGGTGTTATGCATGAATTACATCAAAGAAATCCTAATAAAAAATTCTATGCCGCAGGGAATCTGCTCATTTGTCCTGATATGAAGAAAATCACGTTAGACAAAATCATTCAGGTAATGGAAACCGGCAATCCATCTATTCAACTAGATCAAGGCCTTATTAAAAATGCCCATGCCCCATTATTGCGGATGCTAGAGCTTGCAAGCGACAAGACAGAAGTAGAGGGTGTATTATGAACAAGTCGTATGATGTTATTGTGGTAGGAACAGGCGTTGCCGGTTGCTTTGCCGCTCTAAATTTACCCCCAGATAAAAGTGTTCTAATCATTACCAAGGCAAGTCTTTTAGACAGTGATTCTTACCTGGCACAAGGAGGCATCTGTGTCTTAAAGGATGAGGAGGATTACAGCCTCTTCTTTGAAGACACCTTGAGGGCAGGCCATTATCAAAACAATCGGGAATCTGTTGAAACAATGATTCGCTCCTCACAGACAGTCATTGCGGATTTGATGGCATACGGCGTTCGATTTTCCTGTCAAAACGGGGAATTATCATATACCAGAGAAGGCGCGCATCAGGCAAACCGGATTCTCCACTACGAAGATATAACCGGCCAGGAGATTACCGGCACACTGTTAAGGCACGTCATAGAAAAAGAGAATATCGAGATACGAGAACACACAACGATGATAGATCTACTATGCCGGGAAAATACCTGCGAAGGAATGATCCTAAAGACAAGCACCGGAGAATATGAACCTGTTTTTGCCAAAGACATCATTCTAGCAAGCGGTGGTATTGGTGGTATTTATAAGCACACAACTAATTTTTCCCACATCACAGGAGATAGTATTGGCATCGCACTAAAGCATCATATCCAATTGCAAAATATTAATCTCATACAGATCCATCCCACCACCTTATATTCTCCAAAGCCAGGCCGCAGGTTTCTGATTTCGGAGTCAGTCCGCGGAGAAGGCGCTCTGCTTTATAATAAAGCCAAAGAACGGTTTGTAAATGAACTTCTGGCCAGAGACGTGCTTACCAACGAGATATATAAGCAAATGAAAAAGGATAAAATGCCCTATGTATGGCTCTCTATGAAAGACATTACTAAATGTGATATCAGAAAAAGGTTCCCCAATATTTACCGCCATTGCCTTATGGCCGGCTACGACGCTCTTAATGAATATATTCCTGTCGTTCCAGCACAGCACTACTTTATGGGTGGAATCCGGGTCGATCTTAATAGCAAAACTTCCATGAAGCATCTGTACGCCGTAGGTGAAACTTGCTGCAACGGAGTTCATGGCGCTAATCGCCTCGCAAGCAACTCATTGCTGGAGAGTCTGGTTTTTGCCAAACGCGCCGCCCGCACGATTGCAGATAATCAACAAGCGTCAGAAGGCAGAAAGATAGAGTCGCTGTCGTCTAAGAAGCTTGAAGATGTATACGGGGTAGACTGGAATACTTATGATCATATAGATTCCTATTTCAGTTCATTAATGGAAAATATTAGGGGCGAAATTGAAAAGAAAAGTCGAAAGGAGTTACATAATGAATGGAATTACAACCACTTTAAATGTGGATAATCTTATTTTACAGGCACTTCGTGAAGATATCTCCAATGAGGATATAACAACAAATGCCATTATGAGAAAAAGCATAGCCGGCACAGTGCAATTAATTTGCAAGCAGGATGGCGTGATCGCAGGTCTTCCGATATTTCAACGCACTTTTGAATTATTAGACAGCACCATAAGGGTAACCATGTTTTTTGAAGATGGCAATGAGGTTAAAAGTGGCGACATTCTGGCAGTTGTTGAGGGCGACATCCGCGTGTTACTGTCTGGTGAGCGAACAGCGTTAAATTATTTGCAGCGAATGAGCGGTATTGCCACATATACAAGGAATGTCGTCAATTTGTTGAAGGGCACGAAAACGAAGTTGTTGGACACGAGAAAAACAACACCCAATATGCGGATATTTGAAAAATATGCAGTAAAAGTGGGCGGCGGGTATAATCACCGCTACAATCTCTCAGATGGAATTCTGATTAAGGATAATCACATCGCAGCGGCTGGCGGCGTAGGAAAAGCGGTTGAACTGGCAAGAGAATATGCCCCCTTTGTAAGGAAGATCGAAATCGAAGTGGAAAATCTGGACATGCTTAAGGAAGCCTTGGACGCCGGCGCCGATATCATTATGTTGGATAATATGTCAATAGAAATGATGAAGCAAGCCGTGCAAATAGTCGGCGGCAGAGCCAAAACAGAATGCTCTGGAAATGTAACAAGGGAGAATGTATCAGATCTTGCAACAACCGGGGTTGATTATATCTCCAGCGGCGCCCTGACACATTCCGCCCCTATTTTAGATATATCTTTGAAAAATCTTGACGTCCAATAAGTCTATTCAGATTGGCTCATTTGCCTTCCTGCCTTCATAATCTTCGTCTATTTCCCTTATCCAGTCAGCGGTAATCGGACGTTCTGAGCGCTGCGGACAGCTTGGTTGACAGCTTCATACATAACCGCTGTTCCGTCAGCGTCAGCATGATAAAGCACAAGTGAAAAACGTAAGACGACCTTATCCAAATAATGACCGGATAAGGTCGTCATCCATCAGAAAATATATATTATTTATTCGCCTCAAATTCTTCCACATTTTCAGCAGTTATTAATTCTGCTTTTGTCTTCGTATGTGCTTCTAACGTCTTGCCATCTATAGCATCAAGACAGGACTGGATCGCCGCCTCTGCCTGAAGGTTTGGAAATTGCGCAACTGTGCCAATAAGCGTACCTGCTTTTAACGCTTCAATATCATCACTAGTTGCATCAAAGTCAAACACTTTTACTTTTCCGGACAAATTCCCTTGTTCAATGGCTTGAACTGCACCCTGTCCCATTTCCGAATTAATTGCCCAGACAGTATTTACTTCCGGATTCGCCGATAATACGTTCTGCATCACATTAAACCCTTCATTTCTATCACATTTTGCCGTCTGTGAAGCAACTATTTCAAAATCGGACACTTGATCCTTGAATCCCATCAAACGATCCTCATGCGCTTTTACACCCGAAATACCTTCCAGATATAAAATTTTCCCACTTTCTACGTTCTCTGCTGCATATGCACCTGCAAGAGCTGCCGCTTCATACTGATCGATTCCGACATAGGTTTCCACCTTGCCTCCTTCTGCTGCCAACGCTTCTTCATCAATTGTGTCATTCACTAAAATAACCGGAATGTTTGCATTGTTTGCTTTTACAATAGAAGGTATCAAACTCTTAGAATCCGCCGCAGACAAGATAATCGCATCAACACCTTTTGTTATCGCATTCTCCATCATCTGAACCTGCTTTTCAACATCGGTCTCTTTTTCTGGAGCCTGAAATGACAGCTCGACACCTTTTTTCTCAGCATATGCATATGCACCCTTTTCCATTGTCGTCCAAAATTCATCTGATTTCGCCTTCACAATATAGGCAATACTGATCCCCTCTGAACCATTTTTACTATCATTTGCCAAATCACTACTAGTTCCATTTGTACCGTTTCCGCCACAAGCTGCCAAGACAACTGCCATTGCCATTAAAACAAATACTGCTAAAACTCTTTTTTTCATATCTTTTCTCCTCCTTTTTATTTATTCTTACCAGCTTTATGCCGAATCGAATCCGCCAATACTGCCAGCAAAATAACCACACCAATTACAAGCTTTTGTAAATTAGATGATACATTAAGCAAGTTCAGCCCATTCCGTATCACGATCATGATAATTGCTCCGACAAACGTTCCCCACACAGAACCATACCCACCGATCAATGACGTGCCACCGATTACACATGAAGCAATTGCATCCATTTCATAATCCAAGCCGGCTGTGGATTGTGCAGAATTCAATTTCGCTACTAGTATCACCGATGCGACCGATGCCCCCAGTCCCGAAATAGCATATGCCATTATCTTGTATTTATCCACATTGATTCCGGATAATCTGGTTGCCTCTTCATTTCCACCAATAGAATAAATATAACGTCCAAACTTACGGTATCGCATCAGAAAAAACATCAATATGTACAAAAACAGCATAAATATGATCTGCACCGGAATCTTGGTTCCGCCTATTTCACCCACGCCGATCCAACGGAAGCTATCCGAATATCCGCTAATCGTCTGACCATCCGCCAAGGTCAATGCGGCACCGCGCGCCATACTCATCATTGCCAGTGTCGCAATCATTGGCTGTAGCTTAAATTTCGCAATCATGATGCCATTAAAGGTGCCGCACAGAACACCAACGATTAATGCCGCCGCAACACCAATGAATGGAGAGATCCCATTTTCCACAATAAGTTTTCCCGTTACAATACCAGTAAACCCGACAACCGATCCTACTGATATATCAATGCCGCCCGTAAAAATGACGATATTGACCCCTAACGCTATGACTGCGATTACAGTAACCTGCTGGAGAATATTAATCATGTTCCCCCATGTTCTAAATGCCGGTTCCGCAATAGAAATCACCACACACAAGACAAGCAAGGCAATCAGTGATGTCATATTGGAAAAATTTATTTTTTTATGAATTTTCACAGACAGCGACCCCCTTTGATTTATTTACACCAGTCGCAAAGCTAACTATCATCTCTTCGGTAATGCTTTTCATATCCTCTCCTTCAATAAGCCCCGTCATCTTTCCTTCATGCATCACATAGATTCTGTCTGAAACACCCATGCACTCCGTCAGCTCAGATGAAACTACAATGACCGCTTTTCCTTGTTCTTTCAATTGATTCATAATCTTATAAATCTCTGCTTTTGCACCAACGTCAATGCCACGAGTCGGCTCATCAAAAATAATAATATCCGCATCTGCATTCAGCCATTTGCAGATAACCACTTTTTGCTGATTCCCTCCTGATAAGTTCTTTACCTTTTGCTTTAGTGACGGCGTTTTGACATTCATCGATTCCGCCAGCCGCTGGTTATTCCTGTTTTCTTTGGCAGCATCAACCCCAAATGCCGTCATAGCAGTATTCAGATTTGCAAGTGAGATATTGCAATTCAAATCAAAATTAAGAATTAAGCCCTGGTTCTTTCTGTCCTCCGTCAACAGTGCCAATCCTAAACGTTTTGCCTGTTCACAACTTTTGATGGTTTCCTTTTTCCCCTTGATGTAGATTTCTCCACTATCATAAGAATCTGCTCCAAAGACTGCCCTCATCAGCTCTGTACGACCAGCGCCCATCAACCCATAAAACCCAGTGATTTCCCCACCACGTGCATAAAAAGACAAATTCTGCAAGCGTTCACCTTGCTTTATCTGCTTCACTTCAAGCAGCTTTTCTCCCGGATTCACACTTACTTTCGGATAATAGTCAGTCATTTCTCTGCCAACCATCATGGAAACCATTTGGTCCATCGTAATATCAGCTACGTTGACCGTATTAATATATTTACCATCACGGAAAACGGTTAGGCGATTTCCGATTTTCATAATTTCTTCCAGTCGATGTGATATATATACAATCGCAACGTTATCTTTTTTCAGCTGTTCGATAATATCGAATAGTGCCTGTACTTCCTTTTCTGTCAGCGCCGAAGTCGGTTCATCCATGATAATGATGCTGCTCTTAAAAGACAGTGCCTTGGCAATTTCCACCATCTGCATCTGCCCGACTGACAAAGATGATACCAGTGCTTTTTCCGAAATCTCAGAGCGGACCGAGTTAAGCAATTCATGCGCATCAAAGTTCATTTTTTTCCAATCAATCATCCCTATTTTTGTCATCGGCTGTCTGCCCAAAAATATATTTTCCGCAACTGTCAGATTCTTTAACAGATTCATCTCCTGAAAAATAATGCTGACACCACGTTTTTTCTGTTCTTCTACACTTTGGACCACCATTTCCTCACCTTTATATATGATCCGACCTTCATAATCAGTATTGACACCTGCAAGTACTTTCATAATCGTAGATTTGCCCGCTCCATTCTCACCCAACAACACATGCACCTCGCCAGCCTTGGCATTAAAACGCACCTTATCAAGCGCTAATACTCCTGGGAATTTTACCGTTATATCTTCCATCTGCACGATATATTCATTCCCCATATCTTCACCCCCTCCATTCATTTGCACTAGTGTGCCGTACCATACACTAACACTCCTTCATTATTTGCTTCACTGCCTGAGTGGTGTCTTTCAACGGAAATAATTCATAGCCAACATAGCCTTTATATCCGCACTCCTCCAAATGTCTTAATACTTTCTTGTAATTAACCTCTCCTGTGCCTGGTTCATGACGTCTAGGCACATCCGCTACATGCACATGGCCAAACCATTCATGATAATTTGATATCGTGTCACAAATACAGCCTTCATTAATCTGCATATGGTATATGTCATACAGAAGACTAAGCCTGGGTGAGTTGATCAGGCTGCATATCTCTGCACCCATCTGCGTAAATTCCAAAAAATTCCCAACATGATCAGTGGTGACATTCAAAGCTTCTAAATTCAGATTGATTTCTTCTACTTCCGCTATTTTCGCACATTCCAACAATGTATCGTACATGGAGCAAAGTTTTACTGTGTTCGAAAGATCTTTGTAATGATTGACTACAATTCCGCCCTCCCCTAATGCGTTTGAATGTATTGTAAGGCTAAGGGCTCCCACCTTTTTGGCCGCTTTTATTGATTGTCTCAGATAATCAAGATATTTTTCCTTATGAGAGGGATCCACCAGCGAATAATCCGCATCTCCATTAAAGCCGCTAATAGCTATTTCCGCTTCTTCTGCTGCTCTTCTTATCGCTTCCAAATCCTTATCCCGCCAATCCCAGAACTCAATCGCGTCAAAACCATCTTTCTTTGCCATCAGGAATTTCTCTTCCCAAGGCAGTTCTGTATATAGTGTGTCTATGCATGCACATTTTTTTAAATTCATTGTAATGCTCCTCCATCTAGTCTTTTTATTTTTTTATTCCACCTCAGAGATTTTTACAGCCCGTCCCTCTTTCAGTGACTTTGTTGCCGCCGCTGCTATCAGAACCGGATATAATCCATCTTCTCCAGTCACCGGCACCTCTTTATTATTCTTAATGGCCTCAACAAACGACTGTATTTCAGAAACAAATGCGTCTGTATAGCGATTCCACATGACTTTATATGTATTTTCATAGCTGGTGCAGTTCTCATCCGACACCACTACTGTATTTGGCACATCATTTTCATCACGGACGCAGCCTTTTGACCCAAACACCTCCACCCTTTGATCATATCCATAAACTGCCTTTCTACTATTATCGATAGCTGCAATCACACCATTTTTAAATTTAAGCATGACCATAGCCGTATCCACATCACCGGCATCTGCAATTGCCTGATCAATCAGAACGGATCCCGCTGCTGTGACCTCAACCACTTCTGCACCTGCGAGAAATCTCGCCATATCAAAATCATGTATCATCATATCGTAGAAAATACCACCAGATACCTTTACGTATTCAATTGCTGGTGGTTCAGGATCCCTGGAGCTTATTTTGATCATTTGCACATCACCAATTTTGCCTGACTGCACTATGTCATAGACGCCTTTATGATTATGGTCAAATCTCCGGCAAAAACCAATCTGGAGTTTGACTTTTTCTTTTTTTGCTGTGTCGATTGCCTCATGTACTTTTTTTAAATCATAATCAATTGGCTTTTCACAGAAGATATGCTTGCCTACATTGGCCGCTTCAATAATATACTTTGAATGAGTATCCGTCGACGAGCAGATCAAAACCGCCTCAATATCCGCATCATTGATAATATCTTCTGCCTCAGTAGTAACATTTTGTACGTTACAGTTCTTTTTCAAAAAATTTTCCGTCTCCATACTCATGTATGGATCTGCTACTGTCTTAATTCCCACTTGCGGAATAAATCTGCTGATATTCTCTGCATGAACCTTACCGATTCTTCCAGCTCCAATAATCCCTACTTTCATAACAATATTTCTCCTTTACTTTAAAATTGTGCATATGTATCAGTAATGTGCTTTTGTATCTTTAATAATACGCTTAGTGTGTGTTCTTGTCAATTAGAAATGAGTTCTGGCTTATTTTTTGTTACTTTAGCACAATTTTTTTATTGAAAATCAGGTCATTTTTTTCTAGCGTATTTCGAAAACAAATCAATGATTACTATATGCGCTATTTACACATGTCCAAGAATATGATAAAATTTAGTAGTGCTAATATGTATTTTATATTTCTTTGTGCTTTAGCACATTTTGGAGGGCAATATGATGGCAGCAAAAAAGATTACAATAAAAATGGTTGCAGAAAAAGCAGGGGTGTCGCGCGGAACGGTGGATCGCGTTATCAACAACCGTTCCCACGTTCGCCCTGAGGTATATGAAAAGGTTGTTAAAGCATTGGAAGAAACGGGCTATCTCTCGCTGCGGGATATTCATCAGATAAATTTGCGAAATACGAATGCAGCACCTATGACGCTCGGAGTTCTTCTTCCTAATTGGACTGGGCATTTCAAATGGGAGATTTTAAACGGCATAGAATTGGCAAAGGAAGAATTGAAAGATTTTCAGATAAAGATAATTACTGAAGAATGTCAGTCCGATATTCCCGAAGAAAGCATCGAAAGGATAAACCATTTATTGAGCCAAGGTGTTAAGGGCATATCTTTATGCACAATAAATGATTCGCGAATCGTAGAGAAAATCGCAAAGCTTAAGGAACAGGATATTCCTGTTGTTACTTATAATTCCGATTTGCCCGACAGCGAGCGCATCTGTTTTGTCGGCCAGGATTATAATAAAAGTGGTCGCATCGCTGCTGAGTTAGTCAGAAAGTGTACCTCTACATCCAGCGATATTTTGGCAGCTGTTGGAAATCTGGAATTTAATGGGCACAGAACACGGTTGCGGGGCTTTCAAGACCGGATGGCAGAAGTCGGTTTTCCCAAAGACCAGATAAAAGTAATCGAGACTTTTAACGATTACCAGATTACTTATAAGAAAATCACAAATACTTTCAGGGAAAATCCGAATATGAAAACAATTTATATGGCTAACCGCAGTGTGTCCGGATGCGTGAAGGCCGTTGAAGATTTGAAGAAGGTCGGGCAATTGCGCATCATTTGCCATGATGTTTCGGATCGGACTAAGACCTTTTTACTAAATGACACTATTGACTTTTCAATTAGTCAGGATTTATTTCAACAAGGATATCAACCCTTGATTTGTTTATATGAGTATTTACACAGCGGCAAAATTCTTCCACACCTAAAACTCAATAATAATATATCAATTATTTGCTCGCAGAATCTTTAATGTTTATTGCATCAATATAAAAGAACTTGACTTGGTCAAGTTCTCTTATATTGATGCAATAAGATTCAAGTATTCTTAAATGCTAAAAAATATATCCATCCGGTTCTTCATTATTATTAAACCCATATTCCAATTTCAAACGCTCGTATATTTCGAAGACCACCGGACAGATTTCCAATGCATTTAACACTGTGTACAAACTCCATAACCGCCCCGGCTGATCGGTATATGGATAATCTTTACAGGATTGAGGCTTTGCATCGCCAAGCACACAATTCCCATCTTCATCTAAAAAGTCACATGGTTTGTTCTTTGTCTCATAACCCCCCAAAATTTCATCTGACTGCAAGAATGAATCTTTAAACTGCTGACTTGAAATCAGCAATTGATCTGCCGCTTCACTAATTTCACTTTCTTCAAATGCTCCCCTAAACATTTTACAACAATTCCTACACTTACTACAATCGTAATCAGTAAACAACTCCTTATGCAAAGACAAGAACTGATTATCTAATGCCTCCTCCTCTGCATGATTTTTTAAATAGGATCGAAACCTGACATTTTCATCTTCTTTTGCTCTAGCTGCTTCTTGTATTTTATCCGGAATCACCATCATGTTCTATTATCCTTTCCTGATTATTGATGACAATTAAAAAAAGCCTTCTATGATATTTTTATTTTATCATAGAAGGCTTTTTATTTCTACCATTCACCTTTAAAAGTATTTACATTTTCCTTATTGGCCTCTACTTGTTCAATCTCAGTGACTGGCTCGACTGCTTCTCCATTTAAGTAATTATTAATGGTTTGAATGGCTAAATACCCTTCTTCCACGGCGGACATATATGTCGTTCCATCAATCAATCCATCTTTAATGGCTTGAAGCCCATCTCTGCTTCCCCCTAAGCCAACGACTTTCACATCCGCTTTTAATCCTGCTTCCTTTAATGCCTGCCCGGCTCCGATTGCCGAATTGTCATCTTGGCAGATAATAATGTCAAATGCCATATTTTTTTGAATTAAATCCTCGACGATTTTAAGTGCCTGCTCTTTTTCCCAATTAGAGGTCTGATTATAAATAATCTCTATACCCGTTCCTTCTAAGGCTTGTTCCAATCCCTTTTTCCTATTGATCTGCGGCGTTGTTCCCGGCACCCCTTCAATCAATATGGCCTTGCCGCCCGCCTCTCCTAAGAATGCTTTTGCGATCTCGCCTGTAACTTTACCTGTATGAACCTCATTTTGCCCTACATAAGAGATTAAACCTTCAAACTCTCCCGTCTCGTCATCACCGATTGCATTTGTAAAAGCCAATATGGGAATATTTGCCTCTCTTGACGATTTGACGATTTTCTCGCCAGCGCCTGAATCCACAGAGCAAAGGGCAATCACATCCACTCCTTTTACAATAAAGTCCTCAGCTTGCGACAATTGCTTAGAAGCATCCCACTCGGCATCGGCATATTCGATTTCTATCCCGAACTCACTTGCTGCTTTATCAATACCTTCTTTAGTTGCCACAAAATATCCAGTCGGCCCCGGCAGCAAAACTGCTATCTTAACCTTGTCTTTCTTCTCTGCCGTCGCAGTCTCCCCATTCGTCTTCTCACCACAGGCAATAACCCCTGCCATCATCAAGATGGCTATACCAAGCACCACTAGTTTTTTCATGTAATTCCTCATATTTACCTTCTCCTTTTTCCTGATCAGCTTAAAGCCAACCTTTTTTTACTATACGAATCCGCACCAACTGCTACTAAAATAATTAGCCCTTTGAAAATGTATTGAAAATACATATCTACTCCGAGCAAGTTAAAGCTATTGTTGATTACGCTCATCAAGAGAACTCCAATCACTGTTTTTAATACCGAGCCCAAACCGCCGGCGACTGAGGTTCCTCCAATCACCACAGATGCTATGGCGTCCATATCGTAACCATCACCGGCGCTAGGGCTCGCTGTCCCCATTCTTCCGACCAGCACAATACCGGCTAATGCCGCCAGCACCGCATTGATTACAAATACTTTTATTTTATTAGCATCCACATTGATTCCATTGAGCTTACTGGCTTCTTCGTTCCCACCCACCGAATAAACATATCGTCCAAATCTTGTCTTTTCCAAAACTATAAATGCAATAACCACTGTTGCCGCAAAGATAATGACCGGTATGGGAATTCCAAGCAGGTATCCATTTCCCAATGTATCTAAAGCGGCTACTGTTTGTGTGATCGGGTAGCCTCCGGTCAGCATCAGCATGGCTCCTTTCACCACGCCCACCATAGCCATTGTGGCAATTAATGAAGGTATATTAATTTTCGCCACTGCTATTCCATTGATCAATCCAACAACCGCACTAATAAGCAACGCCATAATTACTGCTATAATTACCGGAAACCCGCCCGCCATCGTAATTAGCTTCATTGCAACTGCACCTGAAAATGCGGCTACCGCTCCCACTGAAATATCAAAATTGCCCGATATAATAACAAATGTCATACCGGTTGCAATAATGCCAATAATGGATGACTGGCGAAGCAGGTTCAAAATATTCTTTTGGCTAGCAAATGCAGGAGCAGCAAATGAGATCACCACGCAAAGCAGAATAAAGCCGATGACCACTCCATATTCACGAAAATTCAATTTACTCTTCATTTTTCATATCTCCCTTATACATCAAATATTCTGTCCATAACGTCTTGAACTGTCAAATTCTCATTTTTCAGCTCACCTACAATTGAGCCGCCACGTACGACCAACACTCGGTCGGCAATTCTTAACACCTCCTCCAAATCAGAAGAAATAAAGATAACACCCACACCTTGACTGGAAAATTCTTCAATCGTATGAAAAATATCTTCCTTGGCACTGATATCAATCCCCTTGGTCGGCTCATCATAGATCATTAAATTAATCTCCTGATTCAACCATTTGGATACAACTACCTTTTGCTGATTTCCTCCACTTAGTTCCTTAACCTTTTGTCTTACATTGTTCATTTTAATTCCCAGTTTTTTTTGAGAATACTCAGCGAAAGCAATTTCTTTTCCAGTATTCAGAAAAATAGCAGTAGTAAATTTATTTATTTGCACAGCAGTCGAGTTTTTGTATATCTCCTGACTGAGAATTAAACCTAAATGTTTTCTATCTTCCGGTATCAACCCGATCTTGTGCTTGATGGCCTGTCTTGGCGACTTAATCATAACGGGTTTCCCATTTCTCAATATTTCACCACAGTCACTTTGATCTACCCCAAAAATAAGATTAATGATTTCTGTTCTCTTTGAGCCCACAAGACCCGCAAACCCCACGACCTCGCCCCTGTGTATTTTAAAGGAAACTTCCTTAACGACATTTCTCTTCCCGAGCTTCTTCACTTCAAGGACAGGCTCACTTGAGTAGTCTGCATAATCCGTCTGCTTCTTTCCCGCAATCCCGCTGTTTTCCATCCCCGTCATCAGTTGCGTAATTCTTTCTTTCGTCAGCTCCTTTATTTCATAACTGCCAACCATCATGCCATTTCGCATGATACTGGCACTATCACAATTTAAAAAGACTTCTTCTAAAATGTGGGAAATATAGATAATACTTTTTCCAATGGATTTTAGCTGTGTGATAATCGCAAAAAGAGCTTCTTTTTCATTATTCGTTAGGGAAGTGGTCGGCTCGTCCATAATGATAATGTCTGAGTTGCCAGATACTGCTTTCATGATCTCAACCATTTGTTGCTTCGCTATGCTCAGTTTTGATACGGTTACATTTCCGGGTATATCAAAGGCAAACCTCTGGCAAATATCGGCATATTCTTGCTCCATTTTCTTCTTCTTCAAAAAGCCTCTGTCAACATGCTCTCTTCCCAGGAAAATATTTTCAATAACGGACAAGGTGGGGACTAAGCTTAATTCCTGGTAAATAATACTGATCCCTAACTGTTTTGAATCATTACTATCTTTTAAATTGATTTTTCGTCCATTTAAAAATATCTCTCCGCCAGTCTGCGGATATACACCGCCTAATATCTTAATTAATGTAGATTTTCCGGCGCCATTGGCGCCAAGCAGCGCTCGTATCTCGCCTTTTCCCAAAGAAAAATCCACATTTTTCAAAACTTTAACCGCACCAAAATCTTTGCATATTTGTTTCATTTCCAATATTTGATCCATTTTGACCCCCCTTGTTCTACAAACAACGATATAGCGCCTCTAAATTTTCTTCAGGTGCTGATAAAACATCCCACGATAGCACGTAGCCCTTGATATCTGTCTGCGATAAGGCTTCCATTGTCGCTGCTATATATCCCGGGTCAGCTGCCGCTTCCTGGGTTTTATTCACTTCGATTCCACAATATATCGGCTTTTTCAATTGATTCATAAATTCCAGCTCTTTTTTCACAAAGTCAATATCAAATAACTTGGTATCATCTGTCTCAATCTTTAATATGTTATTAAAGACTTTCCTGACATCTTCTAGCGGCGCTTTCGTCGTTTCTGAAAGAAATCTGTCATACTCAAACGGAAGCCCTGCCGGAGCCTGAGTAATCCGATACATCATCGGCTTTATGAAATCGGCCAGTTCACTTATTCTTCTCAGATCTTGGCCAACATAATATGCCATGAATGGCGCAAATGTATCCAGCCCAATCATTAATCCCTGTTTTCTGAAATAATCGGCAATATCCATTAAGGCATCATAGATAAAATCAGCCTTCGCCCGAAAGAATTGCGCCCAAATAGCAGCTTCGAATTGATATCCGCCCTTATCATAGGAAATGCATCGAAACGGCTTCGTTTCATACCCTTGTCTGCCATAAATCATAGCGTCCATTTCCTGCCTTATGCCACTTATGTCAAGCTGCTTTTCTCGATACCTTTTGATACATTCAGGGCAGAAACAGCTAAAGACGCCAGTAAGCTTATTTGAAAAAGATGCATACCGGATCTTGTCCAAAAAGATTCCATCAAAGCCCAGCTTGCTAAAATGTTCTTCATATATTTCTTTCACATTGTCCCGGCTGGCCTTCACATTCGGACAATAAAAGGCAAAATTCTCCCCTTCTTTCAGCTGATAATTCTCCACATTCATTCCCCTAAAATCTTTAAGGTAGCTGACTTCTTTAAAAAAATCGGTTTCCGAAAATACAGGCATCCACAAAAACACTTCGATCTGATGTCTATGCAACAGAGAAATCACCTTCCGATACAATTCCCGATCCACAGCCCACCCAATAATAAGCTTGCTCACATCTGCCTTTTCTAAGATATCCTTTAATTTATTCTCAATTTCCTCATAAGAAACCCAAGTCTGTAAATAGCCTCCCGTAAATATCTGTAAAATAATTTCTTTCTTATTCATCCTGATCACTTACCTTTTGCCAAGCAGACGCTCTGCTAGTTTGATGCCACCTAATGATGGACGGTTTTTCTGTGCGAAGAATTGGATGGGCTTATTGATTTTGCTCATAATTGACCTTTTCAATAATTTTTCATAAATCCGGACAGACAACACGCCTCCTGAAAAGACAATCTTAAGCTCCTCATCATTAATATCCAATTGCTGGTACATGCCGGTTGCCAGGACTGCTAAATGCGCTGCTCCCTGCTTTAGGATTTCAAGGGCAAGGGGGTTGTTGGCTTCTGCAGCCTTTACCACTTCATAAGATAAGCCTGCTATCTGATAAGCATTTCTGATTTCTGTCACTTTATGAGGCAGCTCTTTCATTTCCGCTACCTGAAAATAATCCTTTACGCTAGTGAAGATAGGATCATAGTCGCAACATTGATCACAATAGAGCAGCGTCCTTTTGAGGATTTCACACCCCATCCAGTATCCGGAACCAATATCACTAAAGTGGTATCCCCAGCCGCCGGAACGTCTGACGTCGCCTTTGTGATCAATGCCAAGCACAATAGAGCCGGTTCCGGCAATGACGGCTATTCCCGGTTCCTGCGTCTGCGCATAAAAAGCCAATACGCCATCATTGCATAAGTAAATTTGTTCTTCTGCAAATCCCAGCTGTAAGATCTGATCCATAATAATCGCCCGATCCTTTTTAGAATCATAACCTGACATTCCAAAGACCGCTTTAACAATATCTTTTGAGGTGACCTGATATGCTTCTTTTAGCTGTGCCATCCCCATTCTTAACTGTTCTGAGCTTTGTTTCAAGTCCGAAGCCTTGAAGCTGCCGGAGCCTGTTGTAACAGTTCCAAGAATATTTCCATTCATGTCACTGAGGCAAAACTCAGTTTTTGTGCCTCCCCCATCAACCGATAATAAGTATTCCATCATAGCTCTTAACAACCCCTCTTCTTATTTGATAACGAATAAGACGCCGTACTTTCTCGGATGCACATCCTAAACACTCCATAAATACTGCATTTATCTAAATTTTCAGCATTAACAATCACAGGAATATTGCTATCATCTATCCATGCTCCTAGCAAGCGCTCAATGTTCTTGCAATCCTGATCCGTTAAGCTGCTATGTTTTATCACAATAATCTCAGGATTCAGGACGCAGATCACACTAAGTAAACCGCTCGTAATCGTATTCATTAACATTTCCTTATATGCTGCAAGCTCATTCTGATTCGCATGTTCAATGGCTTCATTAATCAAAGAAATCTGAGCTTCAAAATGCCCTTTATACTTTGTCGTTTTTCCTTCTGAGGGAAAATAATTGTGGATATGAAGATAACCTAACTCTCCCGCAAAATTAGTGGTTCCTTTAAAGAGCGAACGATTGATGATAAAGCCTGAGCCAATCCCCTGTTCCAGATAAATCAATGCCAGATTATTAATCTTATCTTTCTGATATTTAAGCGCATAAACACCTAAAGTCGTTAGATTGATATCATTTTCCAATAAAACCGGTATCTGATACCTTTCTCTTATTAAGGACGCAATATCTTTGCCCTCCCAAGAGCAAATGGTGGGTATATTAGTAATCACCCCTTCTTTGACAACTCCGGGAACGCCAATTCCAATCGCCTTAATGATATGGTCTTCACATCTGGCAACTAGTAAATCAAGTACTGAATAAGTATCTTCCAAAACCTCTTCATAAACATCAATCCTGATTGGAAATTTCTGTTCAAAAATAGTTTCACCAATTGAATTCGCTATGGCGCCAATGTAATGATTCTTATCATAATACAGTCCGACATAATAATTGGCTTCATCATTAATTTCAAAAAACTGCGCTCTTCTGCCGCCAGTAGATTCATTGACGCCACTTGTCTTGACCTTTTTCTCTTTGAGCAAAATCGTAACCGTTTTATTCACGGTCACCAGACTTAATTGGGTCAGCTTTGCTATCTCCGGCTTTGTGATCGGACCATTTGAACGGATGATTCCTTCAATCACATCTTTATTAAGCCGCTTAATCGCACTGGGTGTGCCAACTATTTGAGTCATAGATTATCTCTCCATTACTTTATAAACTTTATTAATTAAGTTGCTTTAATTATAGTTTACAATCACTACATCGTCAACCTTTTTTTGCGATTCATGTTATTTTTGTATATTATTATTAAAATTTATGATTTATATTTGGTTGAATTGCCATCTCCAAACAAAGAATATTGCTTCGCTATCCGCTCCTTAACCTGCTTTAAAAAGCTCTCCGAACCAAGTACCCGAACACTCTCGCATATTTTTTTACATTTATCCGAATATTTCATAAACGCCTCCAGCAGATATGTCCGCTGACGTAGTCTTCCAAATAAACGCGCCCTTCAATCCTTGGCTGCGACTTCTTTAGATAAAACTTAAGCCATTTATTTCGATTTTCCTTTTATCAGCTGATAACTTTCCGCTATCATTTGTTTTATACCTTTCTCTGGTATCGTTCCGTCCAGAATAATGGAATTCCAATGCTCCTTATTCTGATGGTATCCAGGTATAACGGATTGATATGCACTCCTCCAAAAATCCCGCCATTCCGGTTCAACCTTCACATTTACCCATATATGCCCGTCTCTTTCATAAGTCCAGGCAAAGACTCTTTTATTTTTCTTATAGCGAAGCAGCACCCAGTTATCGTCACGAAACGGAGTGTTTACATAGACATCCTGGAAAGACAGCCCATAGCTTATTACCTCTTCCCTCTTTATCAATTTTAAACACCCCCCAAGCTCTGATTTTCTCTTCTAGTATAGCATACGGCAGTCGATGGTTGCACTATTAATTTCTACAGGTTTACTAATACTTGAATTTATAAGACAGTTCATCCAATACGTAAAAAGCCACTTAATGACAGAAAAACATTTGCTCAGACCAATATCGATGAACAATCCACATATAGAGGAACTTATTTAAGCTGTATCGAAGCATTATATTTTGAAGTGGATGGAGAACGCATTCCAGATAAGGATGTAGAATTTCATTTAAATGGAAAACAATTTTTACTTTCCGAGCTACAGGAGTTATTTGCGGAATACTGGCATATCAGAGAAGATGCTGTAATCAGGATTATTAATTATCAGGGATTGGAAAAAGGAAGCAGGCACACGGTTATGGCACATATGCAGCATCGGATTCCATATACGGATTATAACGGAGAATACGGAGTGGAAATCTCTGAATGCAGCAAAGAGCTTGAAGTGATCGAATAAGGAAGGTGGAATAAGGATGAATAAAGATATTAAAGTTGGCGTTTCCATATATAGTTTTACATATTTTTCTAATTTGAAGCTAATGGATTTAGAAGACCTGCTTCGGACCTCTCAGGAGATGGGATATGAAGGCGTGGAAATTGTTGTAGCACAGATGGCACCTGAATATCCTAACATTTCAGATGAATGGATCGAGGAATTCCGTCGATTACTAGAAAAGTATGAACTTCATCTGGTCTGCTGGAGCGCTTATATAGACTTGGGCATCCGCCCTGACAGGGATTTGACAGAAGAAGAAATTATCGAGCATACGAGAAGAGATTTAATTCTTGGAAAAAAAGCTGGTGCGGATTTGGTGCGTACACAACATGCCATCACACCTAAAGTGTTTAAGGCAATGCTGCCATTTTGCAAGCAGCTAGATATAAAATTGTGTATCGAAATGCATGCGCCTCATCACCCTGATGTGCCGGTATATTGTCAGTGAATATGAGGGCTGGGATGAGGACGCCCTAAAACAGCTAAAAAGATATGTGACTTTATTAAGCCGACTTCTGGAGGATTAAGATAAGAATTGGTAATGAAAAGTATCACATTTGCAAATCCCTTTCCACCCATAAGCTACAGCGATGCCCTACAAAAATCCTCCAGCATTTCACATGCGGTATCTTCGTCATCACCCTCAACAGTGAAACGCAAAATATCCTTTTGCTTGGCGGCCAAAGCCATCACGGCTATCAGACGTTTACAGTCCGCTGTCTGCCCTCCTTTAGATAGCATAATTTTACTGTCGAAGCGGGATGCCTGCCTGACCAATTTCTGTGCTGGTCTGGCATGCAGACCCAGCTCATCTCGTATTGTATATTCAAAGCTCTTCATTAATATTTCCCCTTGCTACTTAGTAATATTTCTCTCCTCCAAATACCGCATGATGCGTTCCAGCCCTTCCTTAAGCACATGGCGCGGGCATGCGGCATTAAGCCGCTGAAAACCCATGCCGCCTGTACCAAAGTCACCGCCGTCAATGAGATCAACGCCGGCATTGAATTTAAGTTCATGGTTGAAGTTCTCTCCCACTCCGATTTTGCTAAAGTCCAGCCAAGCCAGATAAGTCGCTTCCGGCTTTTGATAATGAACCAAAGGCAAATGTGTGCTCACAAATTCTCCTACAAAATCAAGGTTTTTATCAATATAGTCAACGCACTGCTCAAGCCAACTATCGCCATGGGCATAGGCCGCTTCCAGCGCCACAAGCCCATAGATGTTAATGCTCGAGATGCCGGTCAGCTTAAGCACGGCATCCCACTGCTTTTTGCGCTTAAGATCCGGCACAACGATATAAGACACCTTAAGGCCTGCCAGATTGAAAGACTTGGTGGGCGAAGCACAGACGACGGTATTTTTAAGCAGCATTGGATCTAAGTTAAGCACTGAGCAGTGCCGATAACCAGGCAACACCAAATCCGCATGGATTTCATCTGACAGCACCATAACATCATACTCGGCGCAAATAGCGAGCAGACTAGACAACTCCTCATGAGTCCAGCAGCGCCCCACCGGATTGTGTGGATTGCACAGCACCAGCATTCGGATAGCGTGATCTTTTTGCAACAGTGTCCTTAAGCCCTGAAAATCGAAACGCCACTCTCCGGCTTTGTCCTGTACCAGCGGGTTCTCCACTACCTTCCGACCGAGCGCTGTGGGCGTATTGAAAAAAGGTGGGTACACCGGCGGCTGTACCAGAATCCTTTCGTTTTTTTTAACAAAAAACTGGACAGCCGTTGCGATGGAATAAACGACGCCGGTAGACATGCAAATCTGTTCTGGCTTCACTTGATAGTCATAGCGGCGCCAATTCCAGGCAGCAATAGCCTCAAATATTTCCGGAGGGGGATCCGTATATCCAAAGACCGGATGCGCAGTCCTTCGTTGTAACGCTTCAATAATAAAGTCTCCGCAGTCGAAATCCATATCCGCCACCCACAGCGGAATCACGTCGTCCAAATGATCGCGCGATTTATAACGATCCCACTTGGTGCAGCTAGTTCCCTGCCGGTCGGATGCCTTGTCGAATTGATACATCATCAGAGTTCCCCCCCTCATCTTATTTGTGGTAGATTCGTTGTGCGTACTGCTCAATATATGGCTGATTGGCATTGACTCCACCGTCTACGTTAAGACTCGTGTATATCGGTGGCAGAAAGCCTTTTGAGACCATCTTCTCTACGGCTTCGCACATCATACAGTTCACAAGAATCGCACCGGTGATTGCTGAGGTGGCGCAGATTTTTTGTGGCAGCCCATCTAGCTGCACAGCCGCATCACCATAAACACCGCAGTTATCAAGCACTACATCGGCATACTCATATAGCAGCTTGCCCGAAGAATGGCGGGAAGTCAACGTTTTAGATACCGCCAACGAGGTGACGACAATTATTTTCGCGCCCTTTTCCCTAGTGTACTCCGCCACCTCAATTGGCAGCGGGTTGCGGCCGGAATTAGAGATGATAACCACAATATCCTCCGGACGGATATCAGATCTTTTCATATATTCCCGGCCAACACCCTCGATTGTTTCATAATCACCGTGAGCTGGCTCTTCCATTACTTTAGAAGGAATAAGTGCACCCGCCCGACCGCATATTTCCAGAGCTGTCCCATAGGAATGGCCACTGCCAAACGCCTGCAAAATGCCGCCCTTCATGATCGACTGGCAGACCAGATTAGCCGCCGCCCGGATTTTATCGCCTTGTGTGTTGGTTATTTCGCCGACCATGCCATCTAATACTTGCATAAATCTTTCGTATCCCATTTGAGCCTCCCGTCATTTTGTCTCCATTTTATTGATGTAATCCATCAGATCATCCTCTGCGTTATCCGGCACCAGCTTGGCTGTTAGCTTAATCCCTGCGACATGCAGATGTTTAAATGCATCAAGCTCCGCAGCGGTAACGTTGATATTCTTTTTGAGGTTAACCGTTCCTTCCCGGGCGGATAAATTACCGGTATTGATCATCCCAAGCTCGACACCGCCCGATAGCATCCGCACCGCATCCAATGGACTCTTGAGGATCAGAATGACTTTTTGCCCGACATACTTACCAGCCAGGATGTTGGTGATGGCTTGATTTACTGAAATTAGAGATGAACTAAGTCCGGGCGGAACCACGAGCCGAAGCGCCGACTTTTGGAGTTCATTAGCGATCACCTCATCATTCGCGACCATGATTCTGGTGGCATTTAGGGCATTGCACCAGAAAACCACCACCTGCCCGTGTATTAACCTATCATCAATGCGAACATGAATAATTCCGTTGTTGCTCATAATTTACTTCTCCAACTCTTTTTATCGTATAAAGGTTAACCCAGTATTCCAAAGCCGCCTAAAACCAGCGAAATGGCAATGACTATTAGAATCGCTTTAGACGAAGACATCTTCTTTCTGCCTAACAGCCAGTACACCAATGCCACTAAAAGCACCGAGATTAATGCCGGCATAACCTGATCTATGACACCTTGCAGCTCCATTGTGACTTCTCCAGATTCAAACACTAGGGGAATATTAGCCCTGACAACTGTGGGTATTAATGCGCCCACCACGGTCAGCCCCAACACACTTGCCGCCTCTGTAATTCGATTGATCGCGACACCCATGGAGGTTACTATTTTGGTGCCTTCACGGTAACCGGCCTTGATAAACCAACCGCGCAGAACAATACGGAAGGCAGCCCAAATAAGATTAATCAAGATGCCCAGCGGATTGCCCTGTAGCGCCATGTAAGATCCGATTGAAAAGATGATCGTATTGGCAATAACCCCGAAAAGCGTGTCGCCGATGCCGGCTAACGGTCCCATAAGTCCTGTTTTTACAGCGGAAACCGCCTCCATCGATTTGATGCCGTTTTTTTCCTCCATGGCGACATCAACCCCTAAGATAATCTCAGTGAATTCCTGATGGCAATTGTAAAATTGGGTATGGGTTTTGAGGGCTACCTTCATATCTTCTTTGTCAGGATAAAGTTTCTTAAGCACCGGAATCATCGAATAGCAGTATCCCAGACCCTGCATTTTTTCATAGTTCCATGAAGCTTCACCGAAAAACAGCCAGCGGTAACGTACCTTACGCAAATCCTTCGCAGTAATTTTATCACTCATCTTCGTCCATACCTCCTTCATTGACCAAGCTGCCCGAAGCGGCTGCTTGCTTGCCGGACCGTTCAAATACCAAGACTGCGAATGCCACACCGGCAATCGCCACACCGAGCATCGGAATCTCTAAATAGGCGGCTAACAAAAACCCCAAAAGCATATAGGCGATATACTTTTTCGTCGGCAGGTATCTAAGCAGGATCGCAATTCCCACTGCGGGGAGCAGCCCGCCTGCCACCTTTAGCCCACTCATCAGCCACTCTGGCATGATGTTGATTAATGTCTGTGTGATCTCGTTGCCAAATATCAGACATATTGCCACCGGCAGCGCCCGCGACAAGCCCCATGTGAGCAGCCCGAGCAAATGGATACGCTCGATCTTTTTTATTTCACACCTCTTTGCGTAGGTGTCGGCCCTGTGCTGAATAAAAGTATTGATAAAACGGGCAAACACGTCTAGTTGGATCAGCAGCATACCGACCGGAACGGCTAGGCCGATTCCAAATTCCATACCCTCGTTGGCAATAACACTAAGTGCTGTGCCAATCAAAGCGGCGGACATAAAATCAGGCATCGAAGCTCCTCCATAGGTACCCACCCCTAGCACCATTAGTTGAAGCGTCGCACCAATTGCCAACCCCAGTCCTATATCACCCATCACCAGTCCGGCAAAAAAACCGGCGAACAGCGGTCTATTGAGACCCACATCCGCATGGATAATGTCATTTATTGCCAGAAATGCATACAAGGTAAGTGCTACTATTTGCCATAATGCGATTTGCACAAAAATCAACCTCCTTTAAGATTAAAAATACCTTCTTAGTTGTTATAAGTTTCTTATTTTGTAGTAATACTTGTCCACGATGCGGTCATTGTGGATACGGACGTCTTCGCTGTTGCTTGCCAGATGCCCGTTGTAATATACATCCGGATTAATGCCCCGCTCGACTAACAACTCTGTCGCCTGTACCATTAGCGCAGTTTGGATGAAAACGCCAGGGATAGTGGACGAAGAACCAACCTTTATGTCGAAATTATCAATATCCACGCAGGCGTCCCCGATTTCAGAGCAGTTATCTATGACCACATCTGCTACGTCCTTAAGATTGATGCCCTCTGAGTATTCCTTATTAAGATAATCGGAATAACGGACATTTGTGATCGCAATAACCGGCACCCCCGCCTCTTTGGCCGCTTTAGCAAAGTCAATCGTAACCGCATTGTTGCCCGAGTTAGATATGCAAATAACCACATCGGGGCTTGCGATACGGTGATACGCAAATAAAATCTGTCCGTACCCTTCCACTGACTCCAGCTTACCGCTCTTGGTAATCTCCACCTGTCCACTGACAGAACATTCTACAATGGCTTGAACATTTGCCAACGTGGCAGACCGCCAAAAGACATCCTCGGAAATCAAGTGCGAATGGCCACAGCCAAATGTGCGGATGATTCCACCTTTTTCAGTACAATCCGCCAGAAGCTTTGCCGCCTGCATTATATTGTTCCCTTGGCCAGCACGGATACGTTCCACGACCTCCAGTGATTTTGCGAAATACCTTTCCCATCCTTTCAATTATTACTCCCCCTTTCTTATTCATTATCCGCTGCCGGAGCTGCTTTGGTAATCCGGGTATTGACATCAACAATCCCCATCGTGCCCGCCTCATAGGCTTCTTTAGCAACCTGAGCCAAGTCACCTTCGCGGTTTCCTACGGCTGTGAGCAGCATAGACAAGTTAAAGCCGGCCAGCAGATACAAATTGTTGTTTAGATCCAAAAACTCCGACAACACAACGTTACAGGGCGTACCGCCAAACATATCAGCAAAAATCAGCACGCCATCCGGACATTTTAGCCGCTTCATGCTTTCATTAATATGCTGAATCAAATCACTGCGGGATTCCCCTTCTCCGATGGAGCAAGCCTCAATCCCCTCCGGTATTTCTCCGGCGATTACAGACAGGGCGTCAACATAACCTTGGGCTATGGCTCCATGGGAAATGATCAAAATATTGAAAATAACACTCACCTCCCTTGCAAAGCATAAACCTTGCATTCTGTTGATTATTTTAAGAGCAATCTTCATGCCAACAAATCTGTGCCAACCATTGAAAAAGCCAGTTAAGCCTGAAATCCAGCGAATGACCGCCTTTTCAGGAAAACTGACTTAATTGTTTGATTGATGTTTGTGTCGCATTACCGATCTGTTAGCGACCGTCTGCATAGACATAATCATAAATATACTTTATCTCCCCCGCAGGAATCTCGACAGAATAGTGTTTTTCCAACTCCTGAAAGCTGTTTTTGACACATCTGGCGAAATCCCCGTTTGTGTCTAAGAATCTGTCTGAGTCGGGTAATTCCAGTGTATCCTCCTGCATGATCAGCCGCTCCACCAGGCAGCCAATATGCAAATATAGCCCCGCCAAGGTACTTCCATGCAAACGGATTCCCAATGCTTCTTGCAACTGAGCTACCGCACTGTCCACAAAGTCCAATGCTCTGTCTGGATTGAGAATCGTCAGATAACGGCTCAGGTTTTGTAATGAAAAAGACTTGAGAACATTCTGTTTAAACTGCCGCATCTCGTCATGATTCAGATATGGCCCAAGCAGCTTAATAGCAGCACCGGTGTCGTAGCTGGTGCTCAAATCATCAAGAGAAAGAAAAGGAATATCTTCCACCTGGGGATCCAAAGTGCCGACGATGAACTGGACATTATACTTTGTAAAGACGGCTGCGTTTCGGCCGTCCACCCGCAAGGTTTCATAATCACATGGAACGACCTTAAGAGCAAGCTGATTAGGCAGGCTATCCGTGAAGAACTCACCAATTTTGAAAGCGGCGCCAATTCCGGTGGCACAGACAGTCAGCACTGCGTCTTGCTTACGTCGGTTATTGAGCACTTTGCATATAGGTATGTGGGTGTCACAAATATTTCGCATCAATGCATTTAAGTCTTGCTCTTGTAACAGCCCCATCCCAATGCCCACAGCTAAGCTTGTCGAAGCATTGTTGATCATTGCTATATCCACTTGATTAGAACAAGACAGGCTATTGATTATTTCCTCCGGAAAATCCAGATCCACCAATAATACCAGCCGTTCAAAGCCTTGCATCACACGCAGTTTTTCCTCCAGCTTTGGCAGCACCTCATCAGCAGCGCCCGAAGGGATATCCACGGCATCGAAAACATAGCTGCCCAAAATGGTGTTGGCGGCGGAGGCCATGCTGCTAGCGGTAGAGCGGCCATGGCAGAGGATGATGCCGACACTGCGGCTAAGTTTTGCCTCTCGGCTTCCGGACCTAATCACAAGCGTCAATACAATAACTGTTAGCATCCCCACTTCCAGATTTAACTGGCTTTGTAACATTTCGATCATCTCACGGGCGGCGTTATACTCTTTCGGCAGTTTTGCCGCCAAGGTATGCCCAAGCATCGCCACACTCCTCTCTTCCCGGTCTTCTAAACGTTTATAGGCAGTGCTGTTGCAATACAGGTCATATAAATATATGGCAAAGGAAGTCATCATGTCGCTTCGAGGCGCCAGCATATATTTACTGGTGACCCTAAAGGCAGCACTTTCAAGGGCAGCGGTAAACAAATGCTGCTTTGGATTGCGGGTAGTATGCCCATCACTGACGATCATATCCATGTGCTCCATCACCACCCCCAGCATCAGGTGCAGCATTTCATCAAATGGCTCATTTTTCTGAATAGATTGACTGTATAAATGGATCAGCTTGCGGCAAAAGGATAAGGTACGATTGCCCTCAATGCCTATTGTCAGCTCATCAATGGAGCAAACCTTATCATCGCCTTCCTGATACTGGCCACCAGAGGATATGGAATGCATGATATATCCCGGCAGGTTGGATACGGTGATCTCAAGCCGTTCACTATCCCGCCCGCTTGTCAGAAAGGCATTGGCACAGCAGGCTTTTATGCAGTTCTTCAGATCGCCGATGTTCCCCTTGAAAGGATATTCCATCAGCTGTGAATACACAGCGTTGCTGATATAAATGCGGTGGTCCGTTCGCTCCATCTCCGCCCGAAGCAAAAAGCATATCAACATGTGCTTTTCAATGTGGGGGCGTTCATTCAGTGCTGGCAGGTGGACGACAATCGGGATTCGGCGAAGGAGCGTGCGTAATAGCACCTCCTCGGGGCTTTCGGTCGTGGCAAATACCAGCCGCACGGTGGAAGTGTGCCAATGCTCATTGTTCCCTAAGAGATGATAGATGCCCTGATCCATGAACAAAAAGAGTTTTTCCTGGCATTCTGCCCGCAGGCAATGCACTTCATCCAAGAAAAGCATTCCCCCGTTCGCGGCTGCGATCAGTCCGTTATTGTCCTTGAGCGCACCGGTGTATGCTCCTTTGACGTGCCCAAATAAGTTGGCGGTCATAAGCTCCGGATTATTTGCATACTCAGAACAGTTTAGCGTGACAAACGGGGCGTCGGTGCTAAACGTTCCTTTGGCTATGCCATATTGGTACATCATGTGCGCAAACATACTTTTGCCGGTACCAGTGGGACCGTACAGCAGCAACGGCAGCCCGCCTCTGGGGTAGACCACCGCCGATTTACACTGCTCCAAGCAATAACTGAGGCTGCCATTTGCACCGATCAGGTCATCAAATGCAATTTCCTTTGTCGATGTGGCAGGAACATCATCGATGGATTGCAGGCAGCTTCGAATATCAGCCATGCTTTTAAAGCTTCGATGCGGCAACTGAACACCCCAATCCGCCTCCATCTGGGCGCGATGGACGAAATAGACCGGGCGTGACTTTATTTTGACAAGCACCCCCTCCTTCACCAACTCATTTAAATACTGGCTGACCGCATTCCTGCTAAGACCGAGAGCGGTGCTGATGCCTAAGGCGGTGAACGCATCCATTTCCTTCCACGTCAAGGTCTTCGTCGCCTGTTTGATCATTTCAACAATTCTGTCTTTCATTTAATCACCCCATTTACATGTCTACATTATACTATAGGATAGCGGTAAAAGGAATAGTGAAGATAAAGACGAAATCCGTCTTTTCCCATTGACACAGAACATATATTCGTATATAATGAATGTATGTTCTGTTTTGGGAGCATGAGAGTTGACCGCAACCACAAAGGAATGGTGAGAATATGTGTGGAAGATATTCTGTTTTAACAGAAGATGAAATCATTGAGATACGCAAGATTTTACAAGAACTGTCTTTGCGTATTGTAAAGGATGAATTTGAGCAATATGACAAGGAACCCTGTGAGATTTGTCCGACAGATCATGCACCTGTTATTATCAGGAATAATGAAGGAGTTTCTTTTGAAAGTCTTAAGTGGGGCTTTACAAAATGGGACGGTTCAGGGGTTATTATCAACGCACGCTGCGAAACCATAGAAACTAAACGTATGTTTTCAACTTTAACTAAAGCTGGGCGCTGTGTTGTTCCTGCCAGTGAGTTTTTTGAATGGGAGAAGGTCGGCAAGAAGAAGAAAAAGCATTATGCTAAAGATAAGGATGGTAATATTTTATTTTTTGCAGGTTTATATCGCAACACCGAGGACGGCAGGGAATTTGTCATCATTACCAAAGAAGCAACCGGTGATATGGCAAGAATACACGATCGGCTCCCTGTTATTTTATGCGTAAATCAAATAGAGCCTTGGCTATGTGGGGAATTGACTCCGGAGGATATCTCAAATCTGGAGTTTAATGTATCCGTTTTTCCGTGTAACGTTGATGGTGGATGCGAGCAATTAAGTTTTGATTTCACTTAAGTTGGGTATACGGGTTATGACCACCCCCTATAGCACTATTTTCCAATCATTTCAATGAATTTTCTAATATATTTTGTCCGAAAAGGTTCATTCCAGGTACAGATAATTCCATTTTGACAGTCTTCCAAAGGGATTTTACATGTCTCCTGTTTGTTTTGATAATCAAAAAAATCATCCGTAAGAAGGATGCCGTCTAATTTAGATATGGTTCGGATCGCATTTGTAGAAAAATATTTTTTGCCGATTTTAGGCGTGAAGCTTTGAGTGCGGTATAAATCATTTAGGAATTCCAAATAATTAGGATTCTGCGAATTATCAATAATGACAAAGGATTCCTCTTTAATGTCATCTAAGGTTAAAGAACTCCGGTCGGCAAGACGATGCTTCTTAGATACTAGTATCTGCGCACTTGATTTTGCAACCCACTTCCAAGGAAGATGCAGGCGGTCCAGTTCATAATGCTCAAAGTCAGGAATAAAGATAATATCATATATATGCTGTGACAGAAACAGCCTTTGATTTTCCAAGGAATCCTTTACCGTATTTAATTCAATGAACGGATAAGATTGAAGGAATTGCCTGGAATGGTTTTCAAAATAAGCGTCCGGGTTGGTGGTATTGATCAAAGCAATATTGATCGTACGTTCATCCTGATGTTCAGAAGCGTATGTAGCATGGAAGCATTCCTGCATCGCCAAAAGATGAGGCTTCCAATCGTCGTAGAGCTTTCTTCCGCACTCAGATAGCTCCAGGCTGCGGGTAGTCCGGTGAAACAGCTTGATTTCCAAGTCATTTTCCAGTTTTGCAATACTTTTGGTAACAGCAGGCTGTGTAATATGAAGGAGGTTTGCCGCCTTAGCAAATCCCTTTGCATCTGCCACAGCAATGAATACCAGAATCTGCATGACAGATATATTTGATAACGCTAAATCCATGATAAAAGCTCAGCCCTTTCCTCATTTTTTGCATCCCCAATGATATTTGTGTCCTGAACGTAACTCCTGAACGTAACCAAAGAATGCGTTAGCTTCGTCTGTTTTTGACTGCATTCCTGTTGCCAAAATAACGGTTTCTGCCTTTAGCGCAAATTCTCTATCTTCTGAATCAACTGCAATCACATCCTTTTCTGTGATCTCAGTACATCTGATACCAGTCATTGTCTTTAGACTTTTACATTTATTCATCATCTGAATCAAACCTGTTTTTAAATACTGATTGGAATTGCTAATCAGATGATCGGTAAACTCTAATATAATAACTTCTTTTCCTTCCATAGAGAGATGGACTCCAAGCTCACAACCTGTGGATCCTCCACCTACTATGACAACATTGTTTCCTATTTTATCAAGATTGGAATACGCTTTAACTGCTGTCATTACATGGAGCCTATCTACGCCTTTTATGGAAGGTATCACTGATTTTGCTCCGAGCGCCAGAATGACCGTATCCGGCTTTATCTCCGAAAGAATATTCGGAAAAGCCTTGGTCTGACAGTGAACCTCAATATCCGATTTTTTTATTTGTGAAATCAAATAATCTTTATATCGTTTTAAATCCTGCTTTACAGCATCATAATCTGCACAAAGCAACTGTCCACCAAGAGTATCTTCCTTCTCTACAAGAACCACCTGATGCCCTCGTTCATTGGCTGTTAGAGCTGCCTTCATTCCTGCAGGTCCACCCCCGATAACCAGTACCTTTTTCTTTTCTTTGGCCTCAGTCAGTTTGACAGGCACCCTGTCCTCATGAAGATAACGGGGGTTGACCGCCATACCCAAGACCTGTTGAAATAATATTAGCTGCAGGGCCTGTTGCAATAAGCGCAATTGGTACAGAAATGATCAACGTTATAGCCGGAACTAAGACTGCTTTTAATATATTCGGTGAAATTTTTTTAGCAAACCTTTCAGCGATCATGACAACAGGCATTGTCAACAAGATCGGTGTAATACTAGAAGTATAATTCACAAGAGTGACGGGTATACCCAGCAATGCCTGTGAAGCCCCTTCCTCTACAATTGCCGTTAGCCCCGGCTAAATTAAAACAGCCCCAACACTAGCCGCTATATATGGATTCACGCCTAATTTCTTTCCGGCAGAAAACGCAAGGAATATTGGTAAAAAATAATATCCAGCCTGACCGCAGGCGTTCAGAACCTGAAAAAGATAAGTATCGGTATTAATATTGAGATAAGCAAGGAGAGCCAGAATACCCTGAACCATACCTGCTGCAATGAGTATTGGTATAACTGGCTGTATCGAATTGGTTATATAATCTATAATAATAACACCAATATTTTCTTTTTTCTTGATCTCACTCTTTATTTCCGAGTCTTTACTAATAACAACTATTTTTTCCAGCGCCTCAAAAGTACTATGGCAGTGACTGCCCATAATAATCTGACATTGGCTGCGTATCCAAGATATCCCTTGTACTCCTTCCAGTTTTTTAATCCCATCATCCCGAACCAGACTTTTGTCTTTAACCTCAACTCTTACTCTTGTAAAGCAATTCATAATCCCCTTTACATTTGAATTTCCTCCAACACTTTTCAAAATTTCCTTTGCCAAATAATCATAATCCATCTCTTTATCTCCTCTCGTTTTTCTTACTTCTACAATTTCTTAAGTGAAATATTAAGTAGTTCGCTTCTAGATTTGTAATGTCACGACCATATTTTCCTTTGACAAATTCTGATATCCGCATGACACATTCATATTCTTCTTGGAATGAGGTCCTTACCATATTATCCATAACTATGTCTTCCTGATCATATTCCTTATTTAAAATAAATCTTTTCACAAAATATTTGACATGAATAAGTAACCTGTTATACGGGAGACTATCTTTGACTAGCTTCATATTCAACGCTTCGTCAACTAATTCCATTAATTCATTAACTAATTCAAGTATATGAACAAGTTCTTTTCTAGATTGATGATTCTTAGCTTCTATAATATGCATGGCAATATAGCCTGCTTCCTCATCTGAAACCCGAATATCAAAGCTCTCCTCAATGAGTTCTTTCCCATATAAGCCCGCCTGATATTCTTCATAATAGTATTGTTTGACTTCATACAAAAAAGGATTGTCCAAATTAATATTATCTTTATACCGTTTGACAGCAAAATGCAAATGATCCGTAAGAGCAAGATATATTTGCTTATTGAGTATCCAGCCAAATTCTGTTTCCGCATATTCAATAATTGATTTTGCTATCTCTAAATACTGAATCGGAATATCTTCTATCAGTTCATAAAGTTTTGAGCCAAATTCTTTACACATAAAGACCTTTTGCACTTCTTCTTTCGGAATCTCATCACCTTTCTTTGCCTTAAATGCTAATCCAGTCCCCATGACTACAACCTCATCGCCATTATCATCCAAGGCCATAACCACATTATTATTTAATAATTGACGAATCTTCATGCGCTACTTCTCCTTTAATTTCAAATAAGGGGTTTAAATAATCAACAAAAATTCCTGTATATCTCTTTTTAAGATCATACTTATCTGAATTTAATATCGTAAACATTGTTGTGATGTCATATCCCATCTCCTTCAGTTTTTGAAATTGTACCTGTGATATACAATCACCCGCTTTCACCCAGTCTTTTTCATGAACTAATGACTTAAAATATTCTCCTCCCAGTTCTACCGTTTCTATTCCGATATGAATAATCAACTCCATTCCATTGTTGCAATGCATCGCAATCGTATGCTTTGTTGGAAACACTGTAGCGATCTGACCACTCATTGGTGCCAATACGGACTCTTCTTCCGGAATAATCGCAATTCCATCCCCCATCACACCACTATTAAAAACTTTATCATCAACATTCTCTAAATTTACTAGCTGTCCTTTGCAGCCCGCATACAAAATAGTGTCCTTAAATTCTTTGATTTCGATAGTTCTTGATCTCTTTTTGAAAAATCCCATTTTCACCTCCCTAAAAACAAAAAAACCAAAACAAACAAAAGTCTGCTTTGGTTTAGCCTGCCTTACCAGTGACAATCCAAATCTGATATGAAATATGTTTTTATTATCCTGTCCAACTGTTGTAATCAATTGTCTGCAGCCCAGTTCTTTTGCTAACACAATGGATTCTTTCAACTCAATCCGAGAATTTCACAGGTATTCGGATTGCATTCAAGCAACAACCGCACCATCTTATTAAATGAATAAATCACGGTGTCTGTTTTGCTATCCTCATACTGCTCAAATTTCGTTAATCCAATGAGATCTGATGGCATATTCAAGGTGATCCCTCGAAAATCAATATCGCTGCCTTCGTAGTTTGTACCATAAGCATAACTCCCGCCCAAACCAAGAAGCATGATTCTTGTTCCTAATCTTTACTCAGTACTCAAAAAATCATATTCACTTGTGCTTATTAGATTTTTCCAGTCTTTCATTCATTTCACCTTATTCGATATGATTTTCATAATCCTAAGCATAATTATACCAAATGCAGAAATAAAAATATAGACCTTTTTGTCATCTGAAAATTGCAATTCATAATTTTGTAACCATTGACATTACAACAAATTCAAAGTAAAATAAACAAGAAAGGTGGTTGTTATTATGCAGATTTCAAGTCGTTTTACATTAGCGATTCATACCTTCGCTTGCATAGATACATTCGAAAACGAGCACAAGGTAACGAGTGGATTTCTTGCAGGAAGTACAAATGTGAATCCCGTTATTATAAGAAAGCTTTTAGTTCAGTTAAAAGGAGCAGGACTGATTGAAGTGACGCGGGGAACCGGCGGTACTACTGTCGCAAAACCATTAAACAAGATTACCTTTTTAGATGTGTATCGGGCTGTGGAATGTGTAGAGAATGGGGATTTATTTCATTTTCACAAAAATCCAAATACCAACTGCCCCGTAGGAAGAAATATTCATCATATTTTAGATGATAAGCTTGTTCGGGTACAGGTCGCAATGGAAAAAGAGCTTGCTTCTATTACATTGGAAGATTTGAAGCGAGATACAGAAAAATATTTATCTACTAAAAATGAACAAATGTAACTATTGACATTACATCATGAAGATGCTATAGTATTGGCATTAGATGTAATAACGATCATTACATCGAGCAAAAATAAATTTAGGGAGGTAAATCAAAATGAAGATTGCAGTAGTTTCTGCCAATGGTAGGGCAGGTCAGTTAATTACAAAGGAGGCGGCAGGCAGAGGTTTGGATGTAACCGCTATCGTAAAAGGAGATAACCGGTCTATTGCTCCAAAGGCAATAAACAAGGACATCTTAGATATTAAGGCAGAGGATTTGAAAGGTTTTGATGTAGTAGTTGATGCGTTCGGTGCATGGGCAGAAGATGCACTTCCGCTTCACAGCACTTCTCTCAAGGTTTTATGCGATGCCCTTTCTGGAACAGAGACAAGGCTGCTAATTGTTGGTGGTGCAGGAAGCCTTTATGTGAATCCGGAGCATACAGCACGTGTATTTGACGCTCCAGATTTCCCTGACATTTACAAGCCACTTGCAGCGGCAATGGCAAAGGCTCTTTCTGAACTTCGTCAGAGAAACGATGTAAAATGGACATATATCAGTCCTGCCGGAGATTTTCAGGCAGAGGGTGAACGCACTGGCGAATATATCCTTGCTGGCGAGGAGCTTACATTGAATGATAAGGGAGAAAGCATTATCAGCTATGCAGATTATGCAATCGCTCTGGTTGACGAGATTACAAAGGGCAACCACATTCAGGAACGAATTTCTGTTGTCAGAAAATAATAGTAAGGCTAAGAAATTAAGATTGGCAAAGTTACAAGGCGGAAAGAGTAATCAAGAAAAGAGGCTAGATAATATATGAAGCAGATAAGAAAAAGCAGGAGGGACTGGACACGGTTTTTAAGTGATGTACCTGCCGAAGATTATTTTTTTCAAGACACGCCTTACGAGGAGCAAATCAAAAAAGCTGCTGAAATGATAAGAGCTTCCGATATAGTGCTGATTGGTGCCGGAGCAGGCGCTTCTGCTGCGGCAGGACTTTCATATAGCGGAAAGAGATTTTCAGATAATTTTGCCGAATTTATAGAAAAATACGGCTCCACGCATATGACAGATATGTATGTAGCAGGCTTTTATCCATTTCCGACACAAGAAGCAAAATGGGGATATTGGTCAAAACATAGCATCATAAACCGTTTTATACCGCCCGCACTCCCTTTGTACCAAAAGATTTATCAAATAGTGCAAAATAAGGAGCATTTTGTTTTGACAACGAATGTTGACCATCAATTCCGGAAGGCCGGCTTTGCGAATGAATGTATATTTGCAACGCAAGGCGACTATGGAATGATCCAATGTGAAAAGGGCTGTCATCAGAAAATCTATGACGCCGAAAAGCTATTCCAGCAAATGGATCAGGCACGGCATGATTGCATCGTGCCTTCCTATATGGTTCCAAAATGTCCTGTCTGCGGCGGAAATATGGCTATGCACCTTCGCTGTGACCAGTATTTTGTAGAGGACGAACACTGGCACGAAGCAGCCAAACGGTATGGAGATTTTCTTGAACGCATATGCAGCAAGAAAACGGTATTGCTAGAACTTGGTGTCGGATTTAACACGCCTACCATCATCCGTTTTCCTTTTGAGAAAATGATGAGGGAATATGAAAATCTGTCCCTCATCCGCCTTAACTTAAATGAAGCTGTTGTTCCGGAGAGTTTTGCCAAAAGGGCAATCGGTATTAATGCAAATATGGAAAAAGCGATGATTGATTTATGTAAAGGACTCGATGTGGAGGTAGATGAAATTGAAAAAGCAGAATGAAGCTATGGACGATCTTCTCCATCAGTTAATAGAGGACTCTAACGAATATAGAAATCTTGAAGTAACAAATAATGCCGAGGAAAAGAAAAATGTGATCCGTTCATTGATGAATATCCGTATGCCAAGAACACTACCGGAAAAACTAATAAAAGTGCAGGATATGTATTTGCAGGAAGAACTTGCATTGAAAGGCATCGTTTCCTTGTCAGAAATTCCTACTGTCAGAGAACAGTACAAAAGTAACCATCCTTTTGCGGATAAGCTGTCTATCTGGCAGGGGGACATTACAAGGCCCAAAGTGGGTGCGATTGTCAATGCTGCCAATTCACAGATGTTAGGCTGTTTTGTGCCAAGGCATAGGTGTATTGATAACGCAATACACAGCGGGGCAGGTATGCAGCTTCGGGCGGAATGCAACCACATGATGAGCCAGAGACGAATTAAGTATGGCAGGCAATATGAAGAACCTACTGGAACAGCCACACTCACAAAAGGTTATAATCTTCCATGTGATTATATCATTCACACAGTCGGACCGATTGTGCATGGTAAACTGACCGATTCATTACGGCAGGATTTACAAAGCTGCTATGAAAATGTACTGAAATGCTGTATGAAAAACGGAATAGAATCGGTTGCTTTTTGCTGTATTTCTACGGGAGAATTTCACTTTCCAAATGATGAAGCTGCAAAGATTGCTGTTGAAACAGTAACAAAATTTCTTGATTCCAATACAGACTTCCATATGGATCGGATTATTTTTAATGTATTCAAAGATAACGATAGAGTGATTTATGAAAAAATCATAGGACCAAATTAAAACGTCCTATGATTTTTCGTGTTATAGCACTGAGCAAGCTTCTCTTGATACGATTGTAAAAGGTATTTGCGTATTGACATTTACTCTTTTAATGCGTAATATTGTACTAAAACATATACAACAAGGATGGTGCAGAATGAAGATAGGAATACCCAAAGAAATTAAAGCGCAGGAAAACAGAGTGTCAATAATACCTTCTGGTGTCATGACTTTTGTCGATGCCGGACATGAGGTATATATTGAGAAAAGTGCCGGCATTGGCAGCGGCTTTAGTGATGAGGAATATGTTAAGGCAGGAGCACGGCTATTAGATACGGCAAAGGAAGTATACGATATAGCTGATATGATCTATAAAGTCAAGGAACCCCTTGAGGCGGAATATGGTTATTTACATGAGGGGCAGATTTTATTTACATATCTTCATCTGGCACCTGATGTTTTGCAAACCCAAGCCCTTATAGACGCAAAAGTCACCGGCATTGCCTATGAAACAGTACAGCTTGAAAATGGTTTTCTGCCGTTGCTTTCGCCAATGAGTGAGATCGCCGGACGTATGTCGGTACAGGTAGGAGCATATTTTCTGCAAAAAGTAAATAATGGCAGTGGCATCCTTCTCGGTGGCGTTCCAGGAGTCGCACCAGGGCATGTTGTGATCATTGGCGGCGGTATTGTCGGCATCAATGCAGCAAAGATGGCGGTCGGTCTCGGGGCTAGAGTAACCATACTGGATGTCTCTGTTGAACGTTTGACCTATATTCATGATATTTTGTCCACCCGTGTCGTGACGCTGATGTCAAACAGTTATAATGTTGCAAAATCTGTTGCCGAGGCGGATCTGGTCATCGGAGCTGTGCTGATTCCAGGTGCAAAGGCACCGAAAATTGTGACCGAAAAGATGATCATGAATATGAATCCGGGTTCCGTTCTTGTCGATGTCGCCATTGATCAGGGCGGGTCTATTGAAACGATTGATAAATTGACAAGCCATGAAAATCCCTATTATATTAAGCATGGCATCATACATTATTCCGTCCCGAATATGCCGGGCGCTGTTCCCAGAACATCAACCTTCGCACTTTCAAATGCAACCATGCCTTATGCGCTTCAGATCGCAAACAAAGGCGTCAAGGCAGCTATGCGCGACAATCCCGCTTTGATGAAAGGTCTGAATGTATATGAAGGTAAGGTCACGAATGAGGCTGTCGCAGAAGCACAAGAGCTATTATATGAAGCTGTAAGTTTTGAGTGAATGAGAGATTGAGCTTCAAAAGCTGACGTCAGCCTTTTAGAATTGTAGGTTAGGTTGACGTCAGCTATTTGAGGTACTTCTTATACTTTTTACTAACCTACATTCTAATTAAGCGAGGTGCCTGTGTCTGACAGCCGTGATCAACGGGTATAGCCAGCTATTATTCCAGCGATTATCGCATTGAGGATAATAGTTGCCATTCTTAGCTCTTTTAGCAAATACGTCCTCTCTTCCCCAAAACATTGCAAAAAATTTGGTGGCTATATTCTTATCAATATGTTGCTCATTTATTCTGGCTCCCTGATCTGGATCATAATCTTCTGATATTGTCGGAATATCCAGGAATACCTCACTTTGCGCATATGGAATATCAGCCCTTTCAAGAAGCGCTTTAAGGCTTTTATTTTCTTTTTCCAAATCTCTGACCAGTTTTCTGAGAGAATCAAGATTATATGCTTCTATGTTCATCGTCACGCCCCCTAAATATTGCTAATATCTATCTGCCCGCATTCTTCAATTCGTTCATTTATTTTCGCAATAACCCATTCGCCTTTTCGCAAGTCTCATACATCTCATCATATTTCGCATCAATCAGCGGTTCGACTTTTTGACTTCTTTTCAAACTCATCGCTTTATAAACAAAATACGGGAGGATCCAGCTGATGATGCCAGGCAAGCCCAAAAGTACGCATAGTATTATATTAGGCGGTTCGGCGGTAACTGCAAACACAGAGCCCGCAAAAAAAGCGCAGCCAACCATCCCAATTATGAGAGCAGCTGTTGTAGCATTGGTTGTCTTTGATCTTTCCAACGTCACAATCTCTTTGGCACAGGCGTCGAATTGGCGCTGCAAACGAGTCAATTCTGCTTTATTCAATATCTTCCGGTCACGCCTGAACCTTAGGGAACTGGAATTGACCCTGGTAACCACACCTGATTTTTCTTCCAACTCCCAGCCGAAATTCTGATAACCGTCAGCATAAGCCGATTCCATATTGCGGTCAACCGTGATATCTTTATACTCGTAACCAACAAAGTTCCTTGATTTGTTTATTTCGCTCATTATTAAGTCCCCTTTGTCATTTATCATTATGTTTCACCTATTTTGTCAAAGCGCAAGTGATCAAACATTCAGATGCACAGTGAAAATAGATCCTTTTCCTACCTGGCTTTCCACCGCAAGTGTTCCGCCGGCCTTCTCGACAATACGGTACGCAAGGGCTAATCCCAATCCATTTCCTTCCTTGGAATGAGAGGCATCGCCCTGATAAAACTTATCGAAAATATGCTTGATGGTTTCATCACTCATTCCGCATCCGGAGTCCGATACTGAAACGGTGATTGTATCTGTGTCAGACGTTTGCTTTAAGACGATTTTACCGCCAGAATCGGTAAATTTGATAGCATTGGACAGCAGATTGTTCCAGACGATCTCCATCATACTCTCATCAGCCGTGATAACAGCCCGATCCTCGATATCCACCTCGATTTCGATATTTTTCTTTTCCCACAACGGCTCAAACTGCAAGAAACAATCAGCTAACTGGCAGCATAAATCATAGGGTTCCGCAGTAGATTCAATTGCCTGGCTGTCAAGCTTGGTAAGCTTTAAAATATTGCTAATTAGAGCAGAAAGGCGGTCTGTGGCAGAAATGATGGTGTCCATGTACTCCTCCTTTGTCGCAGAGGAGAGATTGCCTTTTTTTAATAAGGTTGTATAATTTTTTATGACTGCGAGAGGTGTTTTTAGCTCATGGGAAACGTTGGACACAAAATCATTTTTTAATGTTTCTATGCTGCCAAGCTCAGCCACCATTTTATTGAAATCCAAAAACATGATGTCAATATAGTCATACTTATCAGTAGTATGGATGGGCTCGACATAGATCGAAAAATCACCCTCAGCCACCTTTTTTGTCGCTTCGCTGAGCTTTCGCATAGGCTTGTCATATTCATCTTTTATTTGCCAGTTCGTTATGGATGTAAATATAGCAGCCACTATCGCCCAATAAATCATAATAATAGCTACTTGAATAAAATCATCCATCGAACGATACCCTGGAAAAACGATAATTCCCACTTGTATTCCCACAAGAAGCAGTATGATGCAATAAGTAAGGACTGTTTGCTTCCAGCCTATTTTCTTTTCCTTGACACGAACATCATTTTCGATCCGCTTCTTTTTTATCATGACAAAACCGCCTTATAACCCAGCCCATGTACTGTTGTAATTTTAAAGCTATCACAGACTGAAAACTTATCGCGTAGCTTTGTGATATATACATCGACGGCACGAAGACTGGTATCGCTGTCAACACCCCAGAATTCGTCCATCAACTGGGCACGGGAAAAGGTCTTTTTGGGATAAGAGAGAAGTTTAAACAGGATATTGAACTCCCTTACAGTGATGGGAATCTCCTCGTCGTCAATCGTCGCCGACATCGCATCGGCATCAAGCGTCAGATTCCCGACGCAAAGCGTCTTGCTCTTCATGATGTTAGCTCGACGTAGCAATGCCTCAATACGCAGGATTAACTCATCCATGTCAATCGGCTTGACCATATAATCGTCAATACCGGCATGGAAGCCTTTTTGTTTGGATGTGATGTCATCACGGGCAGTCATGAATAGAATCGGGATGGTTTTGTTGATGTTGCGTACCGATTCCGCAAATTCGTAACCGTCGATATCCGGCATCATAATGTCCGAGATAATCAGGTCAAACATCGCATTATACATGGTGTCATACGCATCTTGAGCGTTAAGGCAGCCCTTTGCAGTATATCCATAGTCATTCAAGATAGTGCAAACGACCTGATTCAGCTTTGCATCGTCTTCTACAACAAGAATATTAATCATCAGATTTTCCTCCATCAGTCGATAGTTGTTATTAATATAACAGGTAAATGTTTAAGAAATGTTAAATAAATATTAAAATTTGCTCTTAAAGTTTTCTAACACCTGTGTTTTTAACAACTTAACCGTGCTATGTGGATCTTGGCTTTTCATAACTGCCGAAACGACGGCAATACCGGCAGCCGAACTGTTATATAATACATCTATATTAGAACTGTTCAATCCACCGATTGCGACAATCGGCAGCTTAACATGTGTCGCAATTTCATTCAACGTTGAAACTTCCGTAATAACTGTGACCACTTTTGTGGTGGTTGGATAAATGGCACCAACCCCAAGATAATCAGCGCCTTCTTCCGCCGCTTTTTTTGCTTGGGCAATTGTTTTTGTTGTTGCGCCTATTATTTTATTCTCCCCCATCAGTTTACGGGCAACCCCAACAGGGATGTCGCTTTGCCCAACATGAACCCCGGCTGCGTCAATCGCCATTGCAATATCAACGCGGTCATCTATAATCAAGGGGATATTATAATGATCCGTTATTTGTTTTACTTTTTTTGCAAGGCTTAAATATTCTTGGCCGCTTTTTTCTTTTTCACGCAATTGCACAAGAGTTACGCCGCCTTCACACGCTTGTGCTACAATTTTTAGAAAATTTTCATCTGTATTATTTGTACTGTCCGTCACAAAATATAAGGTTAAATCAAATTGCTTCATGCTAATCACCATGCCTTTCAAATCAATCGGATATAATCAGTGTAAACCGGCTGCAGTCCTTTTTCAAGGATCATCGCATGAACCTGTGAAACATCTCTTGAATCTGAAATTTCAAATTGCTCATCACCGACTTCTTCTAAACCGTGCCCGCCGACACCAACCTTTACACCTGCTGAAATTTTAGTTGCAGCTAAGCCGATTATGTTATCCCTAAAACCGGCGCGTTCTCTTGTCGAAATCGTAATCCCGACAAATGGCATAAAGAGGCGATATGCAAGCATTACTTGTAAAAGTTGTTTTTCTCGAACACTGCAAGCACCATTCTCGGCATTGTTTATATATGCCCGTATTCGCGGCACCGAAAAAGATATTTCAATATGCGGATATTTTCGCTGTAAGTAGTAAGCATGAATGCCTGTTGCAAAAGCATCTTTGCGGAAATCGCCAAGGCCTAGCAGGGCGCCCAATGAAACGCCTCTCATGCCGCCGATCACAGCACGTTCTTGCGCATTAAAGCGATATCGATATGCTCGCTTTGGACCGCACAGATGTTTTTTTTCATATATATCCGTATCATATGTTTCTTGATAAATACTTGCAAAATCAACGCCACACTGATGAAGATAAGCATATTCGTCAGAATTTAAGGGGTAAATTTCAATCCCGATTGTAGAAAAATACTTTTTCGCAAGTTTTACAGCTTTTCCGATATAGTCAACATTCGATTGGCTTCTGGATTCACCTGTCAATAAAAGAATTTCGCGCAGACCCGTTTTTGAGATCGACGCCATCTCACTTTCAATTTCAGCATAGGACAGTTTTCCCCTTCTAATTTTATTATTACAATTAAATCCGCAGTACACGCAGTGATTGCTGCAATAGTTTGACAGGTATAAGGGCGTAAACATACTAATAGAGCTGCCAAAATATTTTCTTGTCTTAATTCTTGCTCTGCCGGCTATTTCTTCCAGAAAATCTTCCGCAGCAGGAGACAATAGTGCTGAATAATCATAAAAAGTTAAAACATCCTTGCCTAAAGCATTTTTGACATCACCGGCAGTAAATCGTGTATAGTCATATTCCTTGACTTGACCTAACACCTTTCCCATGATATCAGATTCAATCACTTCCATAAAATCAAGATATTGCATATGGTCTGTTTTTAACACCGTATCTACCATGATCAATCCTCCAAGAAACCGGTAAGCGGACTTGACGCTTCCGCAATATCTTCCAACACTCTGCCGAGACCGGCAAGATATGCATACCTCCCCGACTCCACCGCCAGCTTAAATGCAGTTGCCATCAACCCGACATCATTTGCGGTTGCAATTGCGGTATTTGCCATCACCGCCGAAACACCAAGCTCCATCGCCTCGCAGGCCTGAGAAGGTTTACCGATACCGGCATCAACGATAATGGGCAAATCTATTTCATCTACAAGTATTTTAATAAAATCCCTTGTCAAAAGCCCCTTATTACTGCCGATGGGGGCGCCAAGTGGCATTACCGCCGATGCGCCGGCATCTACTAAATGTCTTGCCGCTATCAAATCAGGATACATATAGGGCATCACAATAAATCCCTCTTTCGCCAGAATTTCAGTCGCCTTTATCGTTTCATAATTATCCGGCATAAGATATTTTGAATCATTGATAACTTCGATCTTTACAAAATCGCCACACCCAAGTTCTCGCGCAAGTCTTGCAATACGCACGGCCTCCTGCGCATTTCTTGCTCCTGAAGTGTTTGGCAACAGTGTGATCCCTCCTGGCATATAGTCCAAAATATTTTCTTTACCGCCAATATTGGCTCGTCTAAGAGCAAGTGTTGCCATTTCTACGCCGCCATTTTCTATGACAATCCTTGTCATGTCAAGGGGAAACTTACCTGATCCTAAAATGAATCTAGAATTAAATTCTTTATGGCCGATGATCAATTTATCTTTCATTTTGTACCTACGCTTTCTTAATATTTAATAAAAGTCTTAATACCATATTCGCTTGATGGGCTGCACAAACCTCAACTCGCGGCGCCATAAGCCCTGCGCCTTCTTGCACCGGTGTTTTAAAATCGCCGCATACATATAGGTTTTTGAACCTTTGCTTTGTTCTGATGTTATTCGCACTGTCAAAACCCGCCATTCCGGATGCGGCAACAATTTTTTTATCGCCTTGCTCTAACAAAGCATTTACAAGCATTGCTTTGTATTGAGGATTATCAAATGCTTCACAAACGATGGGGTAGTCGTTAAAAACTGTCATCAGATTTTCTTCCGATACTTTTAAAGCGCAGATTTCTGTTTCAATAAATGGATTGATTTTATTAAGCTGCGCCTTAAGCGCATCCGTTTTTAGCATGCCTAAATGTGTTAAATCATAATGTTGCCTGTTTAAATTGCTCAGCTCAACCACATCGAAATCCACCAGCAGCAGTTTTCCTACTCCGATTCGCGCAAGCATTACCGAAATATTAGAGCCTAGTCCTCCAAGCCCAGCTATAGCAACCTTTCCTTCTTTCAATTTTTCATGTACTTCCGGCGTATGCCGCGCCGCCATCAGGCTTTCATATTCATCACGAGTTGGCCGAACGTCTTTTAGAATAGTGTGCATCATTATCCGCCCCCTACAAAACTAACTATTTCGATTTTGTCAATATCCGAAAGCATTTCGGCTTCAAAATTCTTTTTAGGTATAATATCGCCGTTTTTCTCAACAGCCACTTTCGTCACATCATACCCTTCTTTTTTAAGAAAATCCATCACCGAAATTTCTTTTTGCAATACGATTTCCTTTCCGTTTACAATCATCGTTTTCCTCCTTATTTATAACCATTCTTTACAAAAAAGAGCCCTTTCCCGGCAGGCAAAAGACTCAAAAATGGTACTTTAAAAATTGCTTCCCTACGCCGGTCTTAACCGCCAGGTTCAAAGGGTCAGGTTTTACCTTCTCAACTCAAAGAGTTCCCCCGCTAACATCTAATTAGTTTTTATATTTTCACTATAACACTTTTGTCAAGAAATTGCTACTAGCAATAAGTAATTTATTAGCAATTGAGTTCCCACAATTCAAAATTCTTAATTACGATATCGTCATCTGCCATAATCTTAAGTCTCCTATCTTTACCACTTAAATAATTCCTTAATGTTATCGACTTTAAGTTATGAAGATAGACTTCTATCATCGAGTGGTCTAAAAAATATTCAAATTCGATTACACTATCGTTGATATATACCTTGTCAATCTCCCCTCTGAATCTACTTTCTAACGAAGATTCATTACCTTTCTTTGCACCATAAAGGTATTGAGTTTTGTCATAAAAAACTTCCAGACTCTCATCACCGTAAGTCGTCTCAATGCCTATGTAATGACTATCAGAACTTAATTTTATATAAATCATATTACTTTTTATATTTTTTAAAAGCATATTTAGTTCACATACAGAAATACTTTTTTGATCAATTAGTAAATGATTCTTTAATGAATAAACTTCTTTAATAGGCTTTATACATAATTGATTGTTTTTAGAATACAGCTCCACAGGAAGTCCGCCATTATGAGCCCAGCCGGAATTGAATTCATCATCAAGCTTCCTTTTTCCTTGGGCTATCGTAAAAATAACAGTGCGCCCATCAGGAGTCACAAAGCCACTTGGACCTGTTAATACGCCATTGCCAAGATCAAGCAATTTGGCTTTGTCATGGTGCTTGGTAAACTTCTTATGAGCCGGATCCCAATCGCCGATCCAATAAAATGTATCAACAATTGAATTTTCTACTTGGCAGGCACACAAAAGCAGTATATAATTAACAATCTTCCCCGCCTCATTTTTCAAGGGAAGCAGCACCGGAAGTTCCCATATATGTCCTACTTCTTCATTTAATTCATAATCATATTCTATCAAAAACCCATGACTGGTCCAATTCATTAAATCATCAGAGCGATAGATGATTGCGTTACCGCCCCCATTGTTGGAATCGCCAGTGCCAACCAGCATATAATAGGTGTTATCCTCAAGCCATACAAATGGGTCTCTAAATTCTCCCAACCAGCCATCATCGATTGTTTGCTCCACAATGAGCCTCTCATTTTTATTCCATTTGATAAGCTGAGCATTTTCTGACATATCAGACCTGGCCATGGCGATACCTTGGTTTGGAAATCGCTTGTTATTGCCGGCGGTGTAGAATATAACCGGCCGTCCATTCTTATCGATACAGCTGCTGCCTGACCAGCATCCATCGGGATCTAAGCCATTTCTTTCGGTTTCCAAAGCTAATGGCAAGTCATTCCAATGTACCATGTCGCTGCTTATCATATGGCCCCATTGAACATTATCCCATAAAGGGGCATGGGGATTTGCTTGATAAAAAATATGATAATAGCCATTAAAATAAAGAGGTCCGTGGGGTTCATTCATCCACTTTCCGGGAGCGATCAGATGATATTTGGGTCTTTGCAGATCATCCGTATAATCATCTCTATCTAAATGTTTTAGGATTAAGTTTTGAGGTTCTAAGGCAATTTTGCATAAACAGGCAGTATGTGCTTTTAATACTTCTTTAAATTTCAGAGCTCTATATACCAACTTTATACTTCTCACATACCCGTTTAAAACGCCTGTTTTTGAATTCTCCGGGTTTTCGTCACTATCTATATATTTTCCGATGAAGCATTTGTTGTCAATGTGTTTTATCGTTGTATGTCTTAAAAATTGTTTTCGATTAGAAATCAGCCCATTGATACAAATGTCGCACCAGCCGGTTTTACTATTAAACACGATCGTCAGGATATTCCACTTTTGCTTTTTAAGATGATTGTTGATTGATCTGCATTCAAAAAGATGGTTCCCATCGCCAAAGCCAAAAATCACCGAACCAAAGTTCTCTACCGAAATATGAAATCCACTTTTTTCTTTGGCATCAAACCTTGTCAATAAACCACTTCTCTTTGACTCAAAACTCATTGGCGCAAGCAAAATAGAAATTGTAAAATCTTCAGGTAAATAGCCTAAATCCCCACTAAACCAAGTTGAATAGCCATCAAATAAAAAAGCGTGCTTCGTAAGCTTTAGTTTTCTATTTGGGTAATTTTTCCCATCGTTAATCAAAAAAACATTATTTTCCATCTATTGTATTTCCCTTATTTAAAATGTTTGGCAAACTCAGTATGTCACTGAATGTCAATGTGATGGCAGCAAATATTGGCTAATGCAGTGCCTTCTGCTTGAAATGTGATTTCATCCGCTTTAAGCTCCGTAAAAATAAGCATGCTCATAGCTGCCTGACCATCATTGATAAAAATTTCTAAAGAGTAGCTATCGATTATAAGACGTATTTTGATTTTATGATCTGTTGATGAAGCTTTTACTTTTCTCATCATGATGATGTCTCTGGAAATACCTGAGAATTCCCTGCTCATTTCCACTTCTTCCTCTTTACGGTTATATGTAACTGACGAATACTTTCCGTTGCCGACGGCCACCTTAAGCGTAAAGGACTCATATTCGCCACCCACAAGCTCAACAGTCAGATCGTTATGTCTTCCCTTAATATTGTCTAAGCTGACCTCATTTTTAATATATTGCTTATTGAATGTTGTCGTATTTACATAATAATTCATGATCTCTCTGACCGGTTCCTGATATAGCCTTCCATTTTCAATTCTCAGTTCACGCGGGATACTCATCATACCGCTCCACTTAAAGGATTTAGGATAAAAATGATTATCCCAGGATTGCAGCCAGCCAATCATGATACGTCTGCCATCCTCTGTTTCCAAAGTCTGCGGCGCATAATAATCTAAACCATAATCAATGGCCTGAATATTTTCTCTTTGGAATTTCCCTTTTTCTTTATCGAAGTGCCCGATTATACCCGCCGTACAATTCCCATTATGAAATTCTTCATTAGCCATAACTTCCTGTGGCGAAATAATAAGCACCTTCTTGCCATTTAACTCAAAATAATCGGGACATTCCCACATTTTCCCTAATTCATTGTTACTCTGATCCAAGACAAATATAAATTCCCAATTTTCAAAATCTTTGGTCTTGTACATTAAGATTTGTCCACTGCCATCTGCCGACCTGCTGCCAACAACCATATAAATGGCGTTTCCATCACTATAGATCTTAGGATCTCTAAAATCCTCCCAACTGCTTTCCTCCGGCAGATGCTCTGATGTAATCACCGGATTCACAGAGATTTTCTCATAATTAATTCCGTCGCCGATAGCAATACACTGTGTTTGTCTGCAAACAGGTGCATTATTCCCATCATCAGTAGTCTTGACTCCAGTATACGCCAACACATGTTTCCCTTCCCATTCAATTGCACTGCCAGAAAAACATCCATGACTGTCATATGCCGTATCCGGAGCCAGTGCACATGGTAAATATTCCCATTTTAAAAAGTCACAGGTTTTAATATGGCCCCAATGGATTGGTCCAAAGACTGTGTCATAAGGATGATATTGAAAAAAAAGATGGTATTCTCCATTGTACTTAGAAAATCCATTGGGGTCATTCATCCACCCAACTGGGGAACATACATGAAATAATGCTTTCTTCATTTCTTTATTTCTGCTTAAGGCTGCTGCTTCATAATTTCGTGCTCTTTGTAATATGTCGCTCATAATTCTCTCCTTACCCCATTGCCGCTTGCTAACCTAGTCATTTACTTGTTTTCCTGATATCTGTCATAAGCCGATTGCCATGCGGAAACCACTTCATTCATCCCATTAGATTCAAGTGTCTTAATATATCCATCCCACTCTTCCTCAATACCGCCATAAATGATCCAGTTGGCAGAAGTCTCTGTAACATAGGTATTCAAGTCACTTATATGTTCATTAACTATATCTATTTCTTCTAATGAATATACAACACTTGGATAGTATTCAAGATTGTCCACTTTTTCAAACCATATATTTTTCAGGTCATCTATTCTTTCCTGGGCACGAGCTTCCATATAGTAATACGTTCCAAAATCTGAACTCATCTGTCTAAAAGGGCCCTTTAATTCTGTTCTTGCTTTTAAATCACCGCCAGCTTCTGCCGTTTCCACATACACACCGTTGTCATCCGGCTCGCTTTCAAAGTATTCTCCGATCGGGCCATACACAGCCTGCATACTAAGAACCGGCTCATATACCTGGTCAATCCATTTCATTAATAATTCAGGATTTTCACAAGTGCTTGTAACTGCAAACTGCTCATGTTTTGTTGTTGGCTGTTCATTTAAATTAACGCCAAGATTCCCATCAGCATCTGATAAAAATGTCAGATATTCATACTGGTCAACATTATCACCTACTACCTCTGCTATTTCCCACCATGAGAAAACGCCTAGCCTTGCATCGTCTCCTGACCCTTTTGCAATGTATTGGCTATCCTCTTGTGAAAATATCTCGATATCTATCAAGCCCTCTTCATACCATTGATGAAAATAAATCATCGCTTCTTTATAGTTCTCTGTCGCCGACTGATAATATACCTTGCCATCTTCAATTGCTCTATGGCTTTCTTTACCATTTACATCTTTATTTGACGTATAATCTGTGAATCCAAATGCAGAGAAAAGACTTCCCATATCGGCACACCAATGGCCCCATTCGAATGATAATGGAATTTCATCTGTTGGATCGCCATTGCCATTACAATCATTTTCTTTAAATGCCACTAGCACATCATGCAATTCATCAATAGTTGTCGGCATGTCCATATTTACAGCATCAAGCCACTGCATATTAATCGCCATGAACTGTGGAATAGCTCCAATTTGATACTCGTTTCCGTCAGAATAAGTAAATCCCATCTCTGTGACTGTCGGCAGGGAATAAATATGTCCGTCGGGCATTGTGCATGTCGCTAACAATTCCGGCCGCTCTTTGATGACTTGACTTAAATTTGGCATTGTCTCCTCGTTAATATAATCTTCCAGAGGAATAAAAATGCCATTGGATCCATTTGTAATCAGTTCATAATCTGTTAAATCAGCGCCCATGAATGCATCAGGCAGATTTGATCCCGCATTTAAAACCAAGTTCTTCTTTTCTACTAAAGCATCTCCAGACACACAGGTCCAATCAATGCTCACTCCCATACCTTCATTCATTTGCTGGATAACCGGTTTTTCACTATTGTCTGGGGAAAGAGAACCAACTCCCGCAAAAATCTCAAATTTCGTGACTGCGCCTTCTGCATTTGAATCTCCAGTACTTTCTGGTTTCTGGGATCCCCCACATGCGGTCATCGAAAGTGCCATTGCTACTGCCAACATAATGCTCATTACTTTTTTCATTAACTTTCTCATTGTAAAAATCCTCCTTTATTTATGTTCTGGATCACTTAACCTTTTACGGCGCCGACCATTAAACCTTTTTCAAAATACTTCTGAACAAATGGATAGGCAATTAGCATTGGCACTGCGCCCACTACCATTGAAGAGAACTTGATTAATTCAGTGATACGATTCGCCGCTGCATATCCGCCATCCATCCCGCTCATTGAATTTGCTGACGCCTGGCTTTGAATGAGAACTTGTCGCAAAACCAGTTGAAGCGGATATTTGCTCTTATCATTTATATAAAGCAGCGAAGTAAACCAATCATTCCAAAATGCGACCATTGCAAAAATCACCATCACTGCAACAATAGGTTTTGCTAGGGGGAGCGCTATTTTAATAAATGTACCTATATTGCTGCAGCCGTCGATTTTGGCTGCTTCATACATTTCTTTAGGGATACTGGCCTCAAAGTATGTGCGGGTTACAATTACGTTAAAAACCGATACTGCCCCAGGCAAGATTAATGACCACATCGAATCCAGTAATCCTGTATTTGCTACGACGAGATAAGTTGGAATTAACCCTCCACTCAAATACATTGTAATTACATAAAACACCATGATTCCTTTTCTTCCCGGCAATTCTGATTTTGATAATGGATAGGCTGTCATTAGCACCATTGCCGTTGTAAACAAAGTACCAACGACAGTATATAGAATACTATTCAAGTAGCCTGAAGCTATGGCTGCTTCTTGGAATACCTTGATATAACCCTCTAACGTAAAATTTGATGGAAATAAAAACGTCTTTCCTGCATACACATCATACGGATCAGAGAGTGATGCTATAAAAACGTAGTACAAAGGGTACAGCACAATGGCTACACAAACGATGACAAGAATCAATATAGCTATTTCGATAATTTTATCTGATCCGATGCCCCTGCTCTTTTTACTTGACTTCATTTTCTTCCCTCCCAACTATACAAAACTGATTCCCGAAGCTTTTTTGGCTATCCGATTTACAATAAATAGCAATACCAAATTAATTGCTGTATTAAACAAGCCTACTGCTGTTGAAAAACCATACATTGCCTTTAACATGCCTTGCTCATATACATAAGTCGCAATGATCCCAGAGGTTGCTGCATTTAAATCCGTTTGTAGCAAGAAGGCCTTTTCAAAGCCAACATTCATCAGATTCCCGAAGGACATAATCAGATTGATAATAATGATTGGCACTAACGCAGGTAAATCTATATGCAGCATCCTTTGCAGCGTATTCGCGCCGTCAACTTTTGCAGCCTCATGAAGAGATGCGTCAACGCTGGATAAGGTTGCTATATAAATAATCATTCCCCAGCCTGCGTCCTGCCATATGGAAGAGGCAATATATATCGTCCTAAAATTCGAGGCTTGATCCAGCAGCCCAACCGATGTGTCTCCTCCTAATGCTGATACTATTGTTGTAATCAGCCCACCATAAGGCGAAAGAAAAACCCGTAGCATACCGCAAACAATCATGATTGACACAAAATGCGGGGCATACAATATGGTCTGCGCAACTTTCTTAAATCTCTTGAATCTCAGTTGATTTATTAACAATGATAAAATAATCGGAATAGGAAACGACCATAATATGGAATATAGGCTTAACAGGACTGTGTTTTTTATCAATTGTATGCTCTTGTAATTATTGAAAAACTTTTCAAACCACTTTAATCCTACCCATGGGCTTCCACTAAATCCAAGTGCCGCACTATAATCTCTAAATGCAATTTGTATTCCATACATCGGAATGTATTTATATATGAGTGTAAGAATAATTCCGGGAAGCAGCAGCAAATATAAATCCCAACAGCTTAGCATTCTCTTCCCCAGCGGCTTATGTGTGGCTGCAATTACCGTTTTGTTTTTGGCTTTTTTCATTATATTTTCCCTTCTATAACTTAGGCAAATGTTTGTGAATACGTATTCATAGTTTGCTAAATATAAAGCACTGTATAACAATGCTCATATTTCGATCATTTTTCAGTTACATTTTTCTTGGCTTTCATTGTACTTTCTCTAGCCACCAACCTTGTCTCTAATTGATATCTTACGCATTTTCCCTGGTCCTCACCTCTCTTGTCAATTAATTGCAATAAACGTTCAACGGAAAGTCTTCCAAGTTCTTCTATAGGTTGTGCCACACTTGTCAGTGTCGGATTAGTAATCTTCCCCAAAAAAGTATTATCGAAACCAATTAAGGCGGCATCTGCCGGTATCTTGATATTTAGCTCCTTTAACATCTCTATAATCTTAATGGCCTGTACGTCACTGTTTGCAAAAATACCAACACCACCACTTAGCCGTTCCTTTTCAATCTGTTTATTTAATTGGCTCTTCACCTCCTTGTCATCTTTGCCGTTAATATATAAATAGTGACTCTCCATATCAATGCCATTCTCAATTAGTTGGCTTTTAAATCCTTCTTCTTTCTCATCAGATAGTCCACCAACAAATATAAAGCTCTCATAACCAACGCTTAATAGATGTTTTGCAACACTCACTCCAGCATCAAAATGAGAAATGTAAACCGAATCGATTCTTTTCAAGTCCATTGTTGCAGAAACCAGAGGCAATTCAAATCTTGACCGCTCTTTTATGTACTCTTTCGTATCAATTGCCGGCACGAGCAAAACACCATCTGCATGATATTGTTTTAATAGTGTCAAAAACTTATTCTCTTTATTATTTGAATAATCACTATTGAAAAGCATTATATTGTAACCATACTTACCGGCTTCATTCTCAATGGCCTTAACCAATTCAGCAAAGAAAGGGTTGCTTATGTCCGTAACGATTAATCCGATCAGAAATGTTTTATTGCCAACTAGGCTTCGAGCAATTATATTGGGTTGAAAGTCATGTTCTCTGGCACATTCCATCACCATTCTCGCAACTTCAGGATTCACTGATTTATTTCCATTTAAAACACGCGAAACAGTTGCTTGTGAAACCCCTGTAAGTTTTGCGATCTCTGTCATTGTAATCACCAGGAACCCTCCAATCTAAAAGTTATTTGTGAATATGTGAATACGTATTCTTGACTTGCTTTAACTTTACTCCCAATCCCTCCCGCTGTCAATCCCGAATAATATTTTCGACTTTTTATACTACAATTGCCTTTTTATTTTGTAAGTTTTTACCGAATAAAAGTAAACTGACTGTTTCACGTTAGCCCCAGTGGTCTCATAAGATACTATTAAAATATTCTTTTACCTTTTGTCTCACAATATTGGCCGATTCTCTATCTTCATACTTAATGTTTACACATCTTTTACCAAAAGTACATCCATCCAATATATTTGATAAGCTTGACAGGCATTCTTCATCATGAAAATGTATGGAGTAATGTGCTTTTGCAGTCGAAACAGCCACATAGCCATTATACATCTTAGCTCCCGCCCACCACATTGGCATGCCATAAGAAATTTTGGGCACAATCCCAGGAAACTCAGTTTCCATAAAGTCCACAAATTCACAGACTGCTTGATTGCCATTCTCACTAAGTCTATTGATATACTCATGTATTGTCGTAAAACCCATTGATATCGCCTCTTTTTTCTTTTATAACAAATAGTTGTTGTCCCTGTTCGCCACTTGCAGATTACGCAGCTTATAGGTTGCATATCCTAGCGCAACAAGCGGTTCCCTCTTGCAAAGCGCTTCGGCCTCTTCGTAACTCTGAGTCTTGAAAATGACCATGCCGGCAACGCCTGGATAGCCTTTGAATGCCCCGACGAGTTCTATCTTCCCTTCGTCATCCAGCGCTCTTATATTCTCGACATGTTTCATGACCACGTCTTTGGTCATTTTGTTATACGTTTTACCTCTTTCAATGAACATAACATATAACCACTTTTCCATCATCTCATCTCCATTTACAGTATAATCTTCATTTTTTATTTTGCAATATCTGCTTTTCTAAATAATATCCCTTCCATACCTTCTCCTTCAAAATCAGAATTAAATCACCTTATATTATGCTTATTTTTGAGAACGAAGCTTATCAATTAACAAACCTATCATCAAACCTAAGAGTGCTTGGCACCATGATCGGCGGTACTTAAAGAGTCGGTTGGTTATACAACCTATTAACCGTATTGATATTTTCTAAAAATGGGATTGTATGGAAGATTTATAGTACCCCTCAATCTGATTATAGCACTATGTATAGAGTTCACGATATTGAAGAGCATAACCCTCCTACTAAGTGCCAGGATTTAATACTTACACTTTAAAACTGTTTTCCTGAAAACACTTTTTAAAGCTTCTTGAAGTGTAATCCCCTCCTGCTCTGCTTTAGCTTTCAGTTAGTATTTCAAAGGCTATACTCCTCTTACTTCCTTGGTATTGTACTAAATGTGGCATTACCATAAAATCCCTCCATTACTTCTATTTTATCCATAAGCCAAAAATATTTGCTAAGCCATTTATCTATCCCTTATAAAGAATTATATCACAATACTTTTAAGAAATCATCTGCTATTTTTAGGCTACAAACATTGCCAAACAGCTATCCAATCACGCAACACATCTCATGCCACTGATTTCCGCCCCATGTAGAATTTGCTATTCCTTCATCACGAAATCCCATCTTCTTATACATCTTTACCTTGGATGGCATACATGTCAGCAGGACAATACGTCTCCTATTTTCACGCTCTCGGCGAAGATATAGGCACATAAGCTCGCGTGCCAATCCATTCTTGCGATACTCTGGAATCACATCCAAACCTAACAGCATGATATTTCTGCCACTTGGGTCATGCAGATTTGCATCAGTAAAGAATTCATCTCTAAAGGAATACTCGTTCGTAGCGATCCCATTTAGAAATCCGGCCATTTTACCTGTATGCTTATCAATTGCTACCAAAAATAATTCCGGCGCCTTTGCGACACGCTCCAGCATCATTTCCTTTGAGCATGCCTCATTGGGCGAAAAACAAATACTTTCAATCTCGGCAGCTTCTTGGGCTTCTTCCAACCTGATATTTCTAAACTCAAACCTTTCATAGATATCTTGGTCCGGCAGTTGATATTTCTGTAAACCTTCCCATTTCTCTCTGGAAAGGCAATTGATATGCTCGGTACGAATATCATCCATTATTTTTAAATAGCTGTCTTTTTTGGTGTGATGATAAGTAAATCCACATTTCTCCTGCACATGCTTGGATTTGATATTGCCATCATAATATCCGCACCAGATTTTCTTAAGCTCCAAATCCTCAAAGCCATGACGAATAAGCTCTTTTACTGCTTCTGGAATATAGCTGTTCCCCCAAAATGGCACTCCAATCCAGTATCCAATTTCACCCTCTGTATCTACAAGGTCAATATTACTGGTCTTCCCAATCATCAATCCGATACTGCCGATTGCCTTGTTATCTTCTTTTAAGCACACCGCATATGATTCATCAGCGGATAACACATTTTTAATAATCTCTTGGCTTTCCACCACACTGGTATGAGGCGGCCATCCCGCAATCGGTCCCACTCTTGGATCCTTGGCATATTCGTATAGACTTTCTGCATCCGTGGAAAGCCACGGACGAAGAATCAGTCTTTCGGTTTCTAAACGCATCTATATCACACTCCTTTTGTTAATTTGATTAATGCGAATCACTAATTGTGTCGTATGGCCAGTCGATAATACCGCCGAAGTCATATACGTTAGTATAACCCATTCCAATCATTTCTTTAGCGGCGTTTGCACTTCTTCGCCCACTTCGACAATAAATCAATATAAGTGCATCTTTATCCGACAGTTCGGTTTCGGCACGGGTTTTAATCTCATCATCGGGAATCAAAATCGCACCATCAATTCGTTTCTCCTTGAACTCCTCATCGGTTCGAACATCTAACAGAATATATGGCTTCCCTTCATCTATCATGCTTTTTGCCTGTTCGGCGGATATTTTTTGATAAACTGCTTTGGATGGTTCACTAGAAGAAACAGACTCCTCTCTTTCGCTGTTTGCCGGACTTTTTATCCCGCAAGAACAAAGAAAGCATACTAGCAATACAAGTGCAAGAATCAATCGCTTTTTCATTTTCTATTGTCCTCGCAGTCACAGTAATACTTTTTTAGCACATGAATGATTTCTTCCACCCGATGATCGGCAATGGAGTAAGTAATACTTTGGCCAGATTTGTTGAAGTCAAGGATCCCGTGCGCTTTTAATAACGCCAGATGCTGTGACAGCGCCGACTGTGTGATATTCGGCACATGCTTTGCAATCTCGCCCACCGTCATTGGTTGCTCCATCAGTGCGCAAAATATCATCAGCCTGTTCTCGTTAGCCAGCACTTTTAAAAGCTCTGCTATCTGTTTCGCTTTCTCTTCCATAGTCTTTTTCCTTCCTGTGTTTTAACATGCAAATTCCCTGCGTCATCGTTCCCATCGGGCAATAAACACACCATGAACGCGGCTTAAATAATATCATAGTCACCAATCCGATGACGGTTGAGGTCAGCATCACTCCATAAAAACCGAATGCAAACTGTGCGATCCAAGGTGATACAAGCGAGGTGTTCGTCCATTGCCACGGAAGTTTAAATACCCACAAGAGTGTAACTGCCTCTTTTAGCGTCGCCCCCGCAAAGACAAGGTATGTATTGTAAATCATCAGTAGGAACATTGCCATAAAAAAGGTTAAAAATCCGTATCGGAACCACTTGGAACGTAAAAACTTCGGCGGATCATTATTCAACGAAAATCCTAATTTGCCTCCCATAAGCTCAAACAACTTCCCTCGTCCGCAGTATTTATTACAATACGCCTTATTGCCCTTTACGATAGAGATTAACAATGGGGTGACAAAACAAATTAATCCTAACCACGAAAATAAAATATTAAAAAAACCAAGCGCCAGATAAACCGAGGTAAGGATCCAAAGATAATCATACCAGTTTCTTTTCTTTGATTCTGCTTTTTTTCCTTGCGGCATAACGGAAATCACGCCGGCAGGACAGACCTTTACGCATTTCCCGCATCCGATACATTTATCCTCAGCCACTTTTGCATACATTCCCTTGTGAACAGAAATCGCACCAACAGGGCATTCTTTTACACATCTTCCGCAAGCCACACATTCTTTGCCGATGTGGGCCTTTTTCTTTAAATTAGACATAAAGCAACTCCTTTAAGTATTTTAGTTATTACTAATATACTTATATTCAAGGAGTTTGTCAAGTACTGCCGCTATTTTTCTTATAATAATCTCAAAAAAAATCTAACACCATTAAACAATCTTCTTCTCTTTCCTCCAAAATTTGAAACCCAAGCTTTGCATACATCCAACGAGCATAATTTTCTTTGTCCACACTAAGAAATGCCTTCCGATACCCTCGCCCACTTAGCAATTTGATCATTTCCTTCATCAGTCTGGTGCCAATTCCTTGTCCTCTGAATTCCTTCTTTACAGATATGGCAAACTCGGGTGTATCTGCATCTATATTGCCAAAACCTTTGATTTCATATGCCAGAATTCTTGTCCACACCGCACCAATAATCATCCCTTCAGCCTCTGCCACCAGGCAAATATCGTCCTTTTGTCCAAAATCCTGAATATATACCATTATTTCCGGTCTGTAAATCACTTCTCTGGGCAACAATGCCTCGCCTTCTTTCTGGTAAATGGCATCATACAGAAAATCCTCAAGGATGGGGAATTCGCTGCGCTCCATGGTACGTATCACTATTTCTCCGGCTTCCAGAATCTGTTTCTGCCTTTTCTTGCTAAAGCTGTGCCGGACGCAGGTATATGCCTGGTCAATCATGTTCAGCAATTCCTTGTCCGGCATTCGGTTCAAATCGATAGTATTCCAATAGGGCTGCTGTACCGGTGGGCAGTGATATCCCCGTACCACAACACCAGAATATACCTGCCTATAAAACTGCCCTGCATCAGCAGTACATTTCAATGTTATCTTATAATCCTCCGGTCTGAAATAAATCTGCGCAAAAACTTTTCCTTCTAATTTATAGCAGATAGGAATATCCCCAAATGGGTAGTCTTCATACGCTTTCCATTTCCCCAGGCAATAAGACTTTATTTCCTCAAGCTTCATGTATAACATCCTCCCACACAGCTGCCAACTAACGTTCAGCCTCACACTAGAGTTCGTGAATATAGTTTCGTAGTAAATTATTCAAAAAGAGAGGATGCATCAAAAAATATATCATCTGGCAAGCTAAGTATCTCTATAATGTCTATGATCTTATTTTCTTATTATACTACTTAAAAATTTTTAACATAAGCATTTCTTGCGGTTGTTCAAATGGTGTGTTATCTAAAAAAAGACTTCCTCTATCTTTGTACCCGATCTTTCTATAGAAATGCTGGGCTCCTTCATCAACTTGTGTTGACGTCATAATCATTTGATAGCCAAGCCCACGCATTTCATGTTCCCAAAACTGTATCGCTTGTCTGCCAAAACCTTTGCCACGATAGGATTCCTCCAAATAAATCATTGTAAGAAATGGTATAATGTCCAAAAATAGATTGTACCGCAAAACTCCTATAGATTTATCCTCATCGCTGATAATATACCCTCGCTTGTCTCAGATTTTTAACAGCAGCTCGTTTTCACTAATGTGCTCATCTAGCGTAAGCCAAAATCCTTTATCAGATTCTAAAGCATATCGGATTTTAAACAATTTAACATCTGCCTCTCTCTTTCACAAATTGAAATTCATAATTCTTTCATCATACAGATAGAGCCTGACATATTTGACTTATCTACCTCTATGTTTCTCTTTTCGTTTCTGCTGTTTCAGATCAAACATTCGCTGTTTCTCAGCTTTTTTCTGTTCTTTGCTGATCTGCCTGCGTTCGGTTTTCATCTCTTCACGCTGCATCTGCAAAGCCTGCTGGGATTTAGTTCCTATCCCTGTCTGCATGGTCTGCCTTCTCACTTCCCTCTGCAGCCGTTTCGGATTGCTGCTCCCAATCTTTACAGTTGCCTCAACAGCCGGACTGAATTTCAGCCTGTAGTAATTTTTGAGAATAAATTCCCATATCTCATAGTCTCTCGGTTCTGCCCCAAAAGTGACCTTGGATACGGAAAGTTTTCCATTATCAGTTTTTTCAAATATCCCGACCCAGAACGGATTCTCAAAAAATACGATCTGCTTTACTTCCGCTTTGTCCATAACGAAACCCTCCTTTAATATTCTGCTTTGCGCATGTTATGAACAAAGAACGGACAACCCAGGAGGGGCAGGTTACTTACCCCATCATAATCGATGGGACGGCCGGGCTACCTACCGGCTCTGGCACACCCTTTCGGATGCACGTTGCGTTTTTATCTTTGCTTTATATGGTAACGAGATCATTGCTCTCGCTTGACAAACTTATCATACCACTAATATCCGTCCTCGTCATCTTAAAATTCATTTAGAGTGAAATTCACTGTGATCAAGCTATTATCTGGATACTGACCTGTAAAGTGATATCCCTTCGGAGGACGGCTGAAATATTTCAATCCTGCTCAATAATATATGTCTGATTTTTATCATATATATATCCTGTGATATTAAAATAAGTAAATTTCTTTTTATCTGGTGATATCCAATCATTCTTACGATAAAACTTATATTTTGCATAAACAACAATTCTACTATTTTCCTTACCAGTTAAATATCGATATATTCAAAATTTCACATACCCCAAATTATCTTTCAACAAAGAATCTCACCGTTTCCTTCAGTTCATCACTAAATTCTTCGAGATCTACATAGCTAATTGCACCCTCATTTATAAGTGAAATAATAAATAAGATTCGATCGACGCATTTCTAATTGAACACCCGTTTTCTTCTTGTCTTCCTTTATTCTCTTGTCCAGACTCCAAAATTTATCTGATGGATTCACATCTTCACTTAGTAATTCTATGTATTCCTTACCCAGTATCTTGTATGATTTTACCCTTTGCTATTTATAGTAGGTTTGAGATTTTGATTAAGCATATCAACTATTTTTTCAAAATCTCTCTGTCGTGTTTCCTCTTTCTTAAATGATAAATATCTCCTCACATACGCCACCTTGGCGGAGCGTGGCATTCTCATAAAGTTTTCATGCGCAAGCGAAAAGTCGGATAATTTATCCGAGAAAGACGCTATTTGCTCATCGGTTATTGTACCAGACGGTGAAGCATCCCACATGCCGTTTTTCTTGGCAGTTTCCACGGCTTTTTCACCCAAGTCAGTCAATAAATTTCTCTCTCTAAGCATTTCTATTATTTTCTTATTTTTATCAGACCACGGACTTTTTGCTTGGCGGCAAGCAAAATATTTACGATATTTGGTATCGTCGATGCTTTTCATTTGTCCGTCTATCCATCCGAAACATAACGCTTCTTCTAAAGCGTCATTAGCGGTCAGTGTGACGACTGTCTTTGTCTTTCCAAATATAAGCCATACACCGTCGCTCGTTGTTGCATTTTCGCATAACCATATCCGAAAATCATCACGTGCGGCAAATAGTAGTTCTGCTACATCAGCTTTCATAATTATAACAACTCCCGTTCATTACATTCACAATCTACAGTTATAACTGCTCAACAAAATTCGGATTCCTTAAGTCAATTGAAATTTGTATAACTATATATTTTCTTTTCTAAACTGTGCCAATACATATACATCACCAAGTTGTTTATCATCACTAATTTCAAAAGTAATTGGGATAAATCTCATTGTTTTCCCCATTGGTTCTGCACTCTTGATTATTTCTTCCGTCTCCTTACTAATTGGCAAAGCCAGTAACTCGGCTCGTATCTTTTCAGAAAAGAAAAATGCCACCTTAAAAAACCCTTCCCATATTGACAACCAAAAAACAGGTTTTACTTTATTTGTTCCTCGTGCTGTTATCCACTTATATTCGCCCTTCGTCAACCATGCTTTTCCATCATTATAGTATCGCCAATCCATAAGGGAAATACCGTTATATTTTAAACCGTCAATAAATTTAATATAAGTATTATTTGTTGCACCTAGCCCATCGGCTATTATTTCATCAGTTGGTTTTACATTCGCATCTCGTAGCAGTTGCAGGTGTTCCTTGTTCATATTTCACCTCCATAACTTACTATTTATTAGATTCTGTACAATGACATTCGCTAGAAGTACAAGTACAATTCGGATTATAGCCACTAGCACACTCATCTGTACAAGTACATTCCTCTTTTTTATCAATCATCAGCATCCAGTTAATGCCATACTTATCACATAGAGTACCATAGATTTCAGCAAAGAAACATGGAGCTAAATCTTCAATGATTTTCGCATCTTCTTTTAGAACATCCCATGCTTTCTTAACTTCATCAATAGTCTTAAATGGTGGCATAACAAAGACATTATCACCAGAAGTTGTCTTGTGTGGATAATCCGCACACATAATATTTCCACTCCCTAGAATAAAAGTAGAGTGCATAATCAAATTTTTTTGTTTTTCATCTTGTGAATAACCTTCCATATCTCCATATCTGCAAAGCTCGGTAATTTTGCCCCCGAAAGCCTTTTCATAAGTTTTCAGAGCTTCCTCACAATCACCGCTAAACATTAAATAGTGTTGAAACATAATTCTTCCTCCTAGTCTTTTAATTTATTGTCTCTAATATTCTATCATAATCTTTAACCACTAATCAAATTGTAATTTGTATTACTTATTATATCTTTCAAATTACTATGTGTAGTAATTTATTAACTATATCGCTGTTCATATATATCTTTTGGTATTGGAATAATGCAAAAAGGATGTCCAGAAGGGTCTATCATTACTTTCCAGTCATTTGAAAATTGGTCTTCTGACATTTTAGCTCCACATTTAATTGCATGTTCTACTTTACTTTCAAACTCATCCATACTAACGTAAAAATCTAAATGTATCATTTGTTGTTGTTCTTCCTTATTTGATGGCCATTTTGGCTTTTTATAATCAAGATTTTCTTGAAATACCAAAGGAGTTTCACTATAATTCTCTTTTACTACAATAATCCATTTTTCTCCTTCGTGAATTTGGCTACTTTTAGTCCAACCTAACAACTTTGTATAAAAATCAGATAATCCTTCAATATCATTACTGTCTAATACTATTGCACCTAATTTCATTATAATTCCTCCCTATCAACTATAACTTTCTACATCACTTGGTTTCTAACTCTTTGTTCCGATTATGCTGTACACGGCATTGTGTTTATACCTTGTACATAGATGGTCATCCTTGCGCAATAAAATTCCACATGACCCCGAATTTATCAAAAACAACACCGGCACATGGGCTATATCTTATTACTGTCTAACTTTCCGTACTTTTAAATTCTTCAAAAAGCGATTTCGCATCATTATAATTTACATCTGGTAGCATTTTTTCCAGATACCATTCTATCCAACATATCTGCCATATCTAAAATTTCTTTGGCTAAATTATTTGCCTCCGTTCTAATCTCATCTCTAAGAGTGACTTCTGCCATCTTTTTTCCTTCGGCTAGATTTTTCTTTTCAATCTTCCGTTTAGCCTTTTGTTCCAACTGCAACCCATACATCTTGGCCAGAGATTTCTTCTGAAACTCGTCATCTAATGTCACCGCCACATCAATTAGTTCCTTAATATATTTTGAATTAATATTCATGATAATCTCACTTTCTCAAATTCCGATTT